>Ga0209102_1000277_pt1 | contig 34950 bp, 33 predicted proteins | sample ConPoolayeHmetaG_FD_185483 | JGI IMG/M metagenome (GOLD analysis project Ga0209102, IMG submission 185483) | Hot spring microbial mat communities from California, USA to study Microbial Dark Matter (Phase II) - Cone Pool mat layer H metaG... ...
AGGTTGGCTTTAACGACATTGGAGGTTTTGGACGCTGATTATAATTTGAGCGCAACAGTGTTTAAGCCTGGAGATGACCAATCTTGGGTTAGGCTTCAAGTGGCGCTTTCTGCTTTACTACCGCCTAACATTGTCTACAATTTAACTGTTTATGATGTGCAAAGCGGAAGCGAAGGAATCATTTATGTCCCTTATAAGTCGATTTCAAACGCTGAAAGTTTAGGAATACAGTCTGAAGCTACTTCCTACATGGTGGCTTCTTCAAACGTCACGTTTAGAGTTATTCCAGAAAAGATTGGAGAGCGCAGCGGCGGCGGAGGAACACTGTATATATTGAATTGCAGCGATGCCCGCGGATGGTGGATCACGGGCTATACAGCCCACAGCCTAGCAGAAGACCTATACAAGCTCCTTTCACCTTACTTCGTGAAAACGGTAATGGTGCAAAACACAGCGGAATTCGGAAAAATACTGAATGGCACGTCCCTTCAAGGCGAAACACTGCAAAACGCCGTAGTCATAAACACCTTCGGAGAAACCGTGCCCATCCCCGCTGGATATTATGCAAGTGTGAATGTTGGACGAGATTCAAATGGACGCTATTCCATGTATTGTTACACCCTCGGGCAGAGGGTGCACCAGTATAATTGGACCTGGGTGAGCATAGTAGGCTATCCTCTATATTATGTTAGCAATACTGGCTTGTTTCCGGATAATCACAACACTTGGGGAATTTACGGAATGAGGAGCGTTGAGTCAGCCGGGTTCAACGCTTTTCTTCAAGGTTTAAACGGTTTGAGCTATACCTATAATAATACATGGATCACCGAGAGCCTTTCTGATCCTGTTTACCTATCATCAGAAGTGCTTTACTATTGTGACTACTATGGAATTTATCCTGCGCCCTATCAGACAGCAACTAGGGCACTTCCTTCATGGATAACCAACACATATAACCTAAGGGTAACTACTTACATCTTCAATCCTTCGGGTGGCTGGTTAGCCGGAGCAGTTTTCAGGCATGCTGTTTCAGGAGCTTTTCTTGCATTGGGTTTGACTAGAACGCCAGACATTAGACTTACGGCATTAGGGCTTTTGAGTGATTATAAGCCTAGGCTGTTTCGTTCTGAGTTTAATGCTGCTGGTACTTCTAGACTTGTGGTTTTACAGCTTGGGCAAGTGGGAGGAACCTAAAGGTGGATAAAAGAGGACAGTTTTCGATTATTGCGGCTTTGCTTGTTGCAGTTATACTTATAGCCACAGTTATCATTACATATTCTACCATACGTAACCTTCCAATGGGAGAGCAACCTCAAGTTTTAAGCGCCATAGACGAAACAAACCTCGCCTTAAAACAGATTCTCGGGTTTACGGTGGGTTATTATGGATCCATATTGCAGGTTACTGGGGATAGAGACTATGCGAATGATTCAGCTTATAAGTATTTGATGAGCGGGCTTGACTACATTGCAAGGATGCACCCAGAACGAGCGGTTTCCTTCGAATTAAACGAGGTGAATCTGCAAACGTATTGGTTCACAAGCCAAAGTTACAGCACAGGAAAAATTGTGGTTAAATACGACTTAGCCGGTCTTGGAATATACGGAATAACCTATGAAACTTCATGCAAACTAAGCGTGAATATAACTGGAACGGATGACAACCAAGCGCGTGTACGCGTAACAGTCGACGAGGAAGATGAACCGCTCATAAACCTTGGAAAAACAAACTTCAAATTTTACCGTTACAGATACTCAAACTCCACATGGGAACTAGTAAACCCAAGCAACGAGCCAACTGCGTTCGCAAACGGCACATACCTAATTGACATCCCATCAGGAATAGATAGATACTCCTATTTGGTGCAAGTGGAAGATCAAAGAGGCATAGTGACGGTGGCTTCATCTTTCAGCCGCTACATTTGCACATTAACGTGGAACCCAAACGCAACTTTAATTAACCAAGAATCTTTTGAAGGAAGCTGGCCCCCATCTGAGTGGACTGCAACTGGAAACTGGAACAAAGAAAATGACCAAGCGTATATTGGAACTTATTCAGCAGATTTTGATGGCCAAGGCTCAGGCGACTTAACAACTCCTGATCTTAACTGCACAGGCGCAGCTTCAATTTATGTGGATTTCTGGTACAGAGATGAAGGATGCAGCGTTGGCGAATTTTTGCTTCAGTATTATGATGGAACCGCTTGGAGAACCATCGCCGACTTAGGATCAACAACGCTTGAAAACCAATGGCTTCACTATCAACAAAGAGTTACAGATGGCCAATATTTCAAGCCAAATTTCAAGATAAGATGGGCTGCTGTCGGTATCGCTGGTAATAAACATGCTTATGTTGACTATGTAACTGTTAAGAAAGAAATTGGTTTACCAGCGCAAAGCGAACCTATTGTTGTGGAATTGTTGCAGAATGGCACAATGCGGTGGCTAGGGCAAAACTTGAACATGGCAACTCAGGCCAAGCCTATTCCGCCTATTCCAGTTAAGGCAATACATGTTAACCAAACAATAAATGGTGTTGAATGTGAAGTGCCCTTTCAAATAGAAGACTGGGTTTCAGATTATCGAGTTCCACTTGGGTTAACCAATAACGCAAGCGTTTTCAGCAACATAAACATGATAGTTTTCCTTGCAAATCCGAACGTTTCGAAAGTTACTATATGGTGGAACGGAAGCGACATGGCTAAACAGACGCCATATGCGTATATTAACCGTTATTTTGATGATAAACCTCCAATGGGTTCAAGCGAGATAGGGACCTTTAGCAATAGAAGGTTGAATTTAACTATAGATGCTTCCGACAGCCAATTTGTAGTGAAGTCTAAAATAAATAACCCAGCTTCAATAGAGACAACAGCCATTTTTATGCGCATAAACCAAAAATGGGCAATGTATGGGTCTAATCCTGCTTACACAATCTATAACGGTGTGGTCAGAGATATAGTTCATGCAGAGGCAGAGTGGAGTGGCGGGATTCCTAGCTGCCCAAATGTTTACGCGCACATCGTTTTGACGCTTCCTGCAAACGCTACATATTACACTTATCAATTACGCCTCATTTTCATAGAGTCACCTGATAAACCAAGAAACATTACTGATGTTTGCTTAATAAGAATAAACACAACGTCAACCATCACATTTTCCGCATTAACCGAAAACGGCACCTTATCAAGCGGCTACCCAAAGTTTTCAACCGGTTCTGGTTTATTCTACAATATGTCCAACATCTGGCAACACCAATGGAGCCAGTTGAACTTAACGAATAAAATCGGTTTCGGAATAATATCCACAATTAACGCAAACATAATGCTATACATATTTGACAACATAGCGCAAAGTAAAACTGGATCAATAAAAGTAAACTCAACAGAAAAAGCCATAGAAATTCTTCCGGTAAGTTCATCCTTAGCACATGTGGAGAACTTTGCTGACGCTTTGGACACATGTTGGTATGGCGCAGTAGTAACTTTCCACGATACAGAGCCAATATACATTGAATACGCCACGCCAACCGGTTTGTGGCTAATTGCTGAGTATCCTCCTACTGTCACCGTTACCACCGAAACCTAAACCAGGCATACTCCCTCTTTAAAGCTGTAATATTGATTTCCAGTTCATACAATTTAAATAAAGCAATCCTCCTTTCTTTCTGAACAGCATATAAAGGTGTGAAAACTATGCACGCTAAAAACATGATTAAATCCAGAAAAGCCATATCGCCCATACTGGCTACGCTCCTGCTCATTGTAATTGCTGTGGCAGCCATAGTTGTAACTTACGCGTGGATAATGACTTATATGAGCAGCGCGGGACACCAAGCAGGCGTAATGCTCACCAAAGATGCGGTATCATGGCCCAATAGTAATTCAATAAAACTTTACATTAGAAATACTGGGACTTCAGACGCAATAATAAGCGCTGTTTACGTTGGCACTTCGGCAACAAACCTCGCAAAAGCTGATGTAACTCCAGCAAACGCTCCTGTAAACGCTGATGGAGGCGTCGCCGAAATAACAATTGAGTATACATGGCAAAATGACACCCGCTACTATTTCAGAGTAGTGCCTAACGCTGGAGCCCCCTTAGAGTTCAGCGAAAAATCGCCATAGTCAGCGCCTTATGCGCGCTAACTGCCACTTGCAGCAAAAACATTTCTTTTCCAATTTTAACCATAGTAATAAAACTAATAAAGCCTAAATAATGTAAGCCTCACTTAAACGGTGCCAAAATGCAAATAATCACCACTGCAAAGATCCTTTTATCCTTATCCTTCCTAGCTTACGCGTCTTGGAGCGACTACAAAACCCGCGAAGTAAGCAACCGCGTCTGGGTTTTCTTTGCACCCTTAGCTTTTGCCCTAACCTTCACAGAACTTTTTCTCTCAGATCTTTCCATGCTGCCCTTTTACGGCTTATGTTTTAGCTTAACCACAGCCTTCGCCCTAATCCTCTTCTACGCTGGAGGTTTCGGAGGCGCAGACGCAAAGGCTTTAATGTGTCTAGCGCTGGCTTTACCCTTCTATCCTCAAGAACCGCTTACGCCTTTATCAGGTGAAGTTTCTCCAATCATGCAGCTTTTTTTCCCCTTAACCGTTTTCAGCAACTCCGTATTGCTCGCAGCCCTAACAGCCATCTACATGCTCTTCCACAACCTTTTATGGCAGCGGAAAACAGGCAAAAAACTCTTTGAAGGAGAACAGAAAAGCGAATCCATCGGCAAGAAAATTCTAGTCCTAATAACAGGCTACAAGATTCCAATTAAAAGGTTAAAGGAAAAGTGGCACCTCTACCCCATGGAAGACGTCGAAAAAAGGGAAAATAGGACGGAGAGAAAGCTTGTTGCACTTCCAAAGGATGAGGGAAGAGACGCAATAGTTGAAAGACTTACTGAGGCTGTTGAAGCTGGAGAAATTCAAGATATGGTTTGGGCAACCCCCGGACTTCCCATGCTCATATTCATGACAATAGGGCTAATCATCGCCTTATTTTTCGGCGACATGGTATGGGTTTTAGTCCGCCTTTTGCTTGGATAAAAGCTAAAAGGCAAACCTTCATAGGAAAGCGTTAATTCCGCTTTTAAAAGATATTTTCGCCTAGGCAGGTGTAAACCTTGTTAGATGCTTATTTAGAAGAAGTTCAAAGTTTTCTGAAACGCAAACGTAAGGAAGCCACAGTGGTTGTTATGCCTGATTTTTTCCTCGACAGATTTGTAAGCCTAAACTGGAATGTAAAGTCTTTTTCGGAAATGATTGCGAATGTGGTGGAGAGGAAGGGCGGCAGCATAGATGGAGTAGCCCAAACAGAATTTAGAGGAGGAAACGCCATAAACACTGCCTCCGCCCTAGCCCATTTAGGCTTAAAAGTCACCCCAATAGTGTGCACAGACAAACTTGGACTCCGTCTGATCAGCTTATACCTTAAAATGCCGAGAATTGACTTTTCCCACATTAAAGTCTTTGACAAAATGTCTATTACAACGGCCCTCGAGTTCAAGACAAAAAATGGAAGGGCAAATGTCATGCTTAGGGATTTGGGCTCCTTAGCAGACTTTGGGCCTAAAGACTTAAGTGTTGAAGATTTCGAAGTCATTGAAAAAGCCGACTATGTGTGCATATTTAATTGGGCTGGAACACGAAACTTCGGAACAGCCTTGGCTGAAACTGTTTTCCGCCATGTAAAAACAAAGGGTAGAGGCAAAACGTATTTTGACACGGCTGATCCAACTCCTAACAAGGAAAAGGTTCAAGATTTGATGAAAAAAGTTCTGCAGACCAGCCTCATAGATGCCTTAAGCCTAAACGAAAACGAGGCAATCTTTTATGCTTCACAACAAAGCGACAAAATAAAAGAGCTTAAGGGAAGCTTAAATTTTGAAGATTTGGCCAAGGAATCTGCCAGAATTCTGACCTCACATATTTCTGCAAGAATAGACTTGCACACAACAAGATTTTCAGCAACCTTAACAAAAAATGGCGAAACCATTGTTCCAGCTTTTCAGGTTCCTGTTTTAAGGGCAACTGGGGCTGGCGACGCGTGGAACGCTGGAAACATTTTGGGGGGCATTTACGGTTTGTCTGATGCTGGTAGGCTTGCACTAGCCAACGCCGTTGCAGCTTACTACATTTCAAACCCGAAAGGAGCGCATCCCACCAGAAAAGAGTTAATTAGGTTCTGCAATAAGCTGAGGGGAAAGTTGATAACCAAAACAGATAAAAATTAGGTTACAGAGAAAGCATTCCAGTTTGGAGATGCGATTGTGCCGTCGGAAATCTTTGACATAGACAAATTCGTTGAAATCAGCGAACGGGCGGAATACTGTGCAGTTAAGCGCCTAAAAGATGCTGTAAAGTTGAAACTCCGCACTTCAAGGAAACTTTACACCTTAAAAGTTGACCCGTCAAAAGCTGAAGAAGTTATAAAAAAGCTTCGCTGCGAAATCCGTGAAATATAATGGCTTTATTCTGCTGTCATAACAACTTTCGCTAGTCGGACAGAGTCTTCGAGACTTTTCATCAAAGTATTTGTTACAGTGACTTTTATTCCAAGGTTTTCTATGCGCTTTTTATGTTCCGCATCAACTTCATCAATTATAAAGTGGCTTAGAAGACTTCCATAAAATTTGGCCACTCCATACGCTGAAGCCTCAAAACCCATGCTAGCCATAACTCTGTCAGCTGGACCTTTAAGCGCTTTTCCTCCGACAATGGGGCTGACACCTGTTATAGGCGCTTTTAAAGTCGCCAATTCGCTTTTGATGGATGAAATTGAAAGTATAGGGGCTATGCTCAAAATTGGGTTGCTTGGGCATATGATAACCCGTTCAGCCTCTCTTAAGGCTTCAATAACGCCGGGTGCGGGCTTAGCCTTTTCCGCCCCTTCAAAAAACACTTTAGTCACATGGTTTGCGGTTCCCCTTTTCACGAAGTATTCTTGAAAATCTAGGATTTGCTGGCGTGACTGAATCTTTGTTCGCACGGGGTCGTCGCTCGCTGGTATGAGGTTTGCCTCTATACAAAGCATTTTGCATAGTTGGGCTGTTGCTTGGGAGAGGGTCAGGCCGTCCTTTAGCATTTTAGTTCTGGCAATATGTATGGCTAAGTCTCGATCTCCAAGTTTAAACCATGTTTCAAACCCAAGCCTTCCAAGCATTTCAAGGCAATTGAAGGTGTCGCCTGAAACACCCCAACCCTTTGTTTCGTCAACTATTCCGGCTAAAGTGTATAGTATTATGTCTAGGTCTGGGCTTATATGCAAGCCGTAAAGTTCGGTGTCGTCGCCGACGTTACCAATTATAACAAGGTTTTTTGGAGGAATAACCCTTACAAGGCCTCTTAAAAGTTTAGCCGCGCCAACACCGCCTGCGAGAGCCACAACTTTTCCCATAAATGCACCATTATAATAAACGTTGATTTAAACTTCATAAAGTTGCCCCTTTTAGCGTTGGCTTTTAAAATTGTGAGCGCCTATAAAGCTTTGAGAAAGGGGGCTTAGAGTTGAACGTGACAGAGTTGATAAAATCTCGAAGAAGTGTTAGGAAGTTTAAACCAGTCAAAATTCCGCGTGAAATTGTTGAAAAGGTTTTGGATTTGGCACGATGGGCTCCATCAGCGCATAATTCTCAGCCTTGGCGTTGTGTTGTAGTTGACGATGAAAAGGTTAAGGAAAAACTTGCCAAAGAAATGGGGGAGATCTGGCTTTCAGACATGCTTAGAGACGGCGTCTCAAAAGATAAGGCTGAAGAGATTGTCATGCTTGAAAGTTGGGACAGAATTACAAAAAGTCCTGCGGTTATTATAGTGTGCCTAACCATGGAGGACATGCACAAGTATCCAGATGCGAGAAGGCGAAGGGCGGAGTATCTGATGGGAGTTCAAAGTGTCGCAGCCTATATCCAGACGCTGCTGCTTTTAGCCCATTATTACGGGCTTAGCGCATGCTGGATTTGCGCGCCTCTCTTCTGCCAAAACACCGTGAGAAAAGTTCTAGGTTTGCCTCGGAAAATCAAGCCTCAAGCAATGATTGTTATGGGATATTCAGATGAGGAACCGATGCCTCCGCCTAGAAAAGAATTAAACGAAATTTGCAAGTTCAATTTTTGGCATAGAAATTAAAAGAGGAATATTAGGCGCTTGTTGATTTGCGTTTTTTAGCTGAAAGCTTTAGTAGGAGGTTAAGTGCCGGCTCATCTTTTTCCACTGGTCTTGTTTCTAAAATCCCTGATTTTTCAGCTGCCTCAAATATTTCTTCACCTTCCTTTGTGCGCAAAATTACAAATGTCCAGCCGTCTAGTCCCAAGCCGCCGACAGATATGTCCGCCAGTTCAGAGCTGAAATCCTCGCAAAAACCACAGCTTTTTCTTACGTACTGCTTCACTTCTGCAAGGGGAATTGCTTTAACGTCAGATTTCGTCATGACAAGCATTTTCCCTTTAATGTTCATTTTCACTATTTCGTTTAGGTTGACTCCCAGTTTTTCATGGACGTATTTTTCCATAAGTCCTTCGTAGCTGAAGCTTTCAGAGCACATTAAGCCTATCAAAAGTTTTAATGGTGCAGTGTACTTTTTAAGGCCGGCAATTTGCATTTTTCTAATGGCGCGTATTTGGCATGGAGTTCCAACAAAGGCTATGCTTGACCTTTTTTGCTTTATTCCTTCAGCTAAGGCCAATATATTTGGCGAATAGGAATACCTTGTCCCCGCGCTTTCCATAATTTCTGCAGGGGTTGTGGCTAGCTTTGGAAACGGATATAAGGGTTTATCTTTGCTTACTCCGGAAACTATTGCGCTGTCAATAATTCCCTTTTCTAAGGCGAAAAGGAGGAGTGCTGTTGCAACGCCGCCGTCTTGCGAAACGCTTCGCACTTTTGCGTCTTTAGCTCTCGCCACTAAAAGTCTGCGATAGATCCCGAACTCTTCATCGGGTTGTCTTTCTCTGCCAAAAACGAAGTTTTCAACCTTGGGCCGTGTCCACTCGTTTTGGGGACAAACTTGGGGGCAGATACCGCATACTTTGCACTCTTTCACAAGAACGGGTTTTCCTTCCCTATATTCTAGGCAGTTAAATGGACAGACAAGGATGCAAGTGCCGCATCCAACGCATCTTCCTGTTTCAACAACGTTTTTCCCTAAAGATTCTTCAAAACTTACTTTAGTGAAGCTCATGTTAATCGCTCTTTGATATCTTGTTTAAGAACAACTTAAAAGTTTAAATGTTTTGGGATGGGAACGCTAATAATTTTCATTGATAGAAGCATTCAGCCTCATAAAACGTGTAACCAAAAAGGATGGAAGGAATAGGGTTGCTACTTTCTGAATTTTTGAAGTCTTTCTAATAGTTCCTTATCGCCTTCGTAGTCTCCAGCGCATGTAGCGATTATGCCGTCTACAACGCCTTCAAGTTTAACTGCGGCTTCTTCAACATGTTCCATTGTTGTGGTAGCAGGCCAACCGATTATTTTCATGATTTCCGCATTTTTGGGAGTTCCCACGAGGAAGTAGGAGTATATGGGCTTGTTTAGGCGTTTGCATTCTTTGGCTAATTGTTCCAGTATTGGGAAGGTTTTGTCTTCAAGACGCATGAAGAATATGAAGTCCCATGCGTCTCTTGCGCGGGCAATGGTTTCCTCCACAGATCGGCGCGCCGTAAGCAAGCAGCCCAGCTTTAGGTTTTTCACTTTCACCGTTGTGCGTAGGAAATCTCGGGCTTCCTCAGAGGATTTTAACATTTTTATGGGTTCACCATACTTGGGGACATCACCCATGGTGAGCACGAGGCCGTCGAGGCCTACGGCGTCAGCCGCCAAAGCCAAACCTCCCACTTCAACTGGACCTTTATAGTGGAGTATGAATATGGGCACAACCATTTTGTCGGGGTATTTAACCTTGAGCATGCAGCTTACTGCTGTACCGCTGGGTGCAGGAACGCCGGCAGCACTGTCAGTGACATTCCACCCATCAACCAAATCTTTAGTCTCTTCAGCAAGTTTCATAAATTTACGTGTCGGAACAAATTCATGCAATATTTTCATTTATGCATCATCTCGACTAAAGAGAGAACCTTTTTAGAATTAAAATTTTTTGTATGTAAAACTGCAAAACGATGTTTAAAAGCGCATGAAGGCGTTTACACTGCACGGAGCGTCTAGGAGAAATTATAAAGAACCCTAAATCTCATACAATGATTGTGAAACTGTATGAACATTATTCAGATTATTGGAATTGAAGGCTTGCCCATCATAAAGGCTGGAGACAACCTTGCTGAGCTTATATGTAGGGCTGCTGAAAAGCAGGGAACCCCCATTCAAGAGGATGATATAATAGTGGTTACCCATGTTGTTGTTTCTAAAGCTGAAGGGTGCATTGTAAACCTAGACGAGGTTTCACCTTCACCTTTCGCAAAATCTTTCGCAGAACTTTACGACAAAGATCCGGCCATGGTTGAAGTAGTCCTAAGGGAAGCAAAGAGTATAAGGCGGATGATGGATGGAAAAATAATCACAGAAACTAAACATGGGTTTGTGTGTGCAAACTCTGGTGTTGACAAATCCAACGTTTCCGGAGAGAATTATGTTGCCTTGCTTCCGCATAACCCCGATGCTTCTGCTGAAAGGATTAGAAAAGAGATAAAGAGGTTAACGGGACGAAACGTAGCCGTCATCATTTCTGACACGCATGGGCGTCCCCTAAGAGAAGGAGAGATAAACGTGGCGATAGGGGTTGCTGGGCTAAAGCCCATTAGAGACAGAAGAGGCGAAAAAGATTTGTTCGGGTATGTTTTGAGGGTTAAGCAAACTGCTGTTGCAGATGAGTTGGCTTCAGCAGCTGAACTGGTTATAGGGCAAGCTTGCGAAGGTGTTCCTGCAGCCATAATTCGCGGCTATAATTTCATAAAATCTGAGGATGCCAAGGCAACCCAGCTTATAAGACCTAAAGAAAAAGACCTATTCTTGTAAACTGGTTGAAACTTCGTTCTCCACAATTTAGGTGCAGGTAAATGTTAAACATTTTTAAACTAAAAATTTAAAAGAAGGCTTATAAGAATTAACCATTCCAAAATTGTGGAGTTGAAGATTGGTGATAAGGGATAAAAGGCAAACTCCGTTCTTTAGGAAGAGGCTTGAGCCTATAGAAGTTAAGGTTCCAAAGAAAATTTCTGAACTGCTCTCAGAGATGGCTAAGACGGGTTTTCAAGGGCGAAAGCTCGGCGAAGTTGTGGAAGTTTGGGAAGAAATGCTGAAAGACGATGTGGCAATATTTTTGGGGTATGCAGGCTCCATGAGCACTACGGGCCAATGGAAGATAATTAATTGGCTTATTGAAAAACGCTATATAGATGTGGTAGTCTCCACAGGCGCGAACATTTCCGAAGACATATTGGAAGCCATGGGCGGCACTTACTGGCAAGGCCACCACATGGTTGACGATTACGCGCTTTTAGAGAACAAGATAGACAGGTTTTACGATGTTTTTGCAGATGAACTTGAGTATAGGCAGATGGAAAGCCTCATCGCCAGCTTCATGAAAAAACTGAAGCCTAATTACAAATACTCATCAGCAGAATTCCTACACCTTTTCGGAAAAGAGCTTTCACAGCTTGGAATAAAAAGCATAGTGGCAACAGCCTACGAAAACAAAGTGCCTGTCTTCTGTCCAGCCATAGTTGACAGCGGCTACGGCATCGCCTACCTATTAAACAGAAAACTTGAAAGCAGCTTCGACATCACCATCGACCAGATGAAGGACTTTGAGCAACTTGTAGATATAAAAGCTAAGGCAGCGGCGAACAGCGGAGTAATCTACATAGGCGGCGGAGTCCCCAAAGACTTTATCCAGCTGACAACAGTTGGCAGAAGCCTAACCGAATCCAGAAAGTACGAGAGGGTTTACCCCCATAAATATGCTATACAGATTACGACGGACTCCCCCCAGTGGGGTGGGCTTTCAGGCTGCACTTTTGAAGAAGCCATAAGCTGGGGCAAGGAGGCGAAAGAAGGCAGAAACGTGCAGTGCTACTGCGATGCAACCATCGCTCTGCCCATAGCGGTTCACGCTTTGGCTGAGAAAATCGATAAAAGAGAGAAAATCCCAGATTTATCATGGCTCTTTAAGGGTTTAGAATAGGCTTTGGCGTATGTTATGGAGAAAGTGAAAGACTTCGAGATAACGAAGGGTATATCCGCAGATAGACTAGCGAGGCAGATGAAGGAAAGCGGGGGCTTCACAGCAAAAAGCTTGGCAAAAGGCGTGGACATCATCGAAGAAATGCTGAAAGACGAAAAATCGCTTAACTTCCTCTCTTTTCCCGCGTGCATCATAGCCACTGGAACACGAGGAATAATCAAGGATATGGTGAAAAGAAAATGGTTCAGCACTGTGATTACAACATGCGGCACTTTGGACCATGATTTGGCAAGATGCTACAAAGATTATTATCAAGGCGACTTTTTCATGGACGACAAGGAACTGCACAAGAAGGGAGTAAGCAGAATTGGAAACATTCTAGTGCCCAACGAATCCTACGGTGAAATCATTGAAGAGAAAATGCTGAAAATCCTAAACGAAATATACGCCGAAGGAAAAAGGGAGCTAGCCACCTACGAACTTTGCTGGGAAATAGGAAAAAGGCTGAATGAAAGCTCACTGTTGTATTGGTGTTGGAAAAACAACATCCCCGTCATAGTTCCAGGAATAACCGACGGTGCTGTTGGCTATCAAATTTGGCAGTTCTCTCAGGATCACGACCTAAAAATAAACGTGTTAAAGGATGAAAAACTGTTAAGCGACATGGTCTGGCAAGCGAAAAAGTCTGGAGCCCTAATCATAGGTGGGGGAATATCAAAGCATCATGTTTTATGGTGGAATCTGTTTAAGCATGGATTGGACTATGCTGTCTATATTACTACTGCCGTTGAATACGACGGAAGCCTATCAGGAGCCAGACCCAGAGAAGCCGTGTCATGGGGGAAAATAAGGGAAAAAGCAAAAACAGTGATTATAGAGGCTGATGCAACCATAGCGTTGCCAATCATGTTTGCTGCGCTCCTTGAAAGGATATGAAATTTAGGTTAGGAGAGGATAGTGTGAAAGTGGCTGTTTCTGGGAAGGGCGGTGTTGGAAAAACCTTAATCGCTGCAGGCTTAGCCTACGCTTTTGCAAATAAGGGTTTTAAGACTATTGCTATTGATGCGGATCCTTCGCCTAATCTTGCACTAACTTTGGGTTTGTCACTTGAAGAAGCAAGAAAGATAGTGCCCATATCTGAAAATAAGCAGCTTGTAGAATTCAAAACAAGCACTGGATATGCTGGGGTTTTCCGTTTAACCTTTACAGTTGATGATATTGTCCGCGATTATTCGGTTAAAACTCCTTTCGGCGTAAGCCTCATAGTCATGGGCACTGTGCGTTCCATGGGTTCCGGGTGCACTTGCCCAGCCAACGCTGTTATACGCTCCCTTTTGCGGCATTTGGTTGTGGAGCGAAACGAGGCCGTGGTTTTGGATATGGAAGCAGGCGTAGAACACCTAGGAAGAGGCACAGCGCAGCATGTGGACACAATGCTTGTGGTTGTAAATGCGAACATGAAATCACTTGAAACTGCAAAGCGAATCCATGAGTTAGGGGTTAAAGCTGGAATGAAGCGAGTTTTCCTAGTTGGAAACAAAATTGAAAATGAAGCCCAAAAAGGAACTGTTGAAAACTTTGTAAAAGAAAATGGTTTGGAGGTTTTGGATTTCTTGCCTTTCGATTCAAAGGTTGTGGATGCTGAGATGCGTGGTGAAACCCCCCTAAAATATAGGGATTCTGAGGCTTTGAAGGCCATAGAAAGGTTATGCGATAAACTTTTGCAAGATAACGAATAATAAGGTTGAAAATATAGGTTGTAGCGTATAGGTGCAAGTGCTATGAAGATTCTAGTCACAATGGGGCGTGGTGGAACAGGAAAAACAAGCTTTGTTGCTTTAATGACAAAATACTTTATTGAAATTGGAGAGTACCCGTTACTATTAGTGGACACTGACCCAGACCAAAACTTAGGCGAAATGGTTGGCGTAGACCTACGAGACAAAAATAAAAAGTCGGTTTCAGAACTCCTTGTAGAAACCTTCTTGGAAGAGGGCGGAACCACCGTGGGTGTGCCGCCAACCGAGCGCATTGAAAGCAGGATATGGAGTTACGGAATGTATGAAGGTGAGCACTTCGATTTTATTGCCCTTGGAACAAAGTGGGTTGAAGGATGTTATTGCCTTCCAAACGCAGCGTTAAAGGGGGCTTTAGAGGCTCTAGCGAAAAATTATAAGTATGTTTTGGTTGATTCACCTGCAGGTTTGGAGCATCTTAACCGAAGAGTAACATCGAAGGTTGATGATATCTTCGACGTTATAGATCCTTCTAAAAAATCCTTTGACCATGTGGAGCGGGCATACCGTGTTGCCAATGAAGTTAAAATAGCTTTTAGAAACTTCTATGTGGTTGGAGGTTTTAGGTTTCCAGAAAGCCTAGAAAATCAGGCTAGGACTGTTTTGCGTTTTAAGTTTTTGGGGAGAGTTTCCTACGACGCGAATGTTGAAAAATATGTTCTCGCAGGGGAGTCTCTTCTGAATTTGCCTTCGGATACTCCAGCATACATTTCTGTTAAAAAAATAATGGAAAACGCGGGGTATGCCAAATAGGTTAAAACTTTTGAATTTCCAGTTGCCTTTTTCTATTCAACGAAAAACGTCCATAAATTAACGAAAAACGGCTAGAAAAGTTTAAAAAACAGTGTTCTAAGGGTATTCCATAAAACCATGTTGAGGAAACCGATTTGGCTAATAAAAATGTCCGTATAAAAATTGGCGAGTTGAAAACTGACACTAGCCTAATTAAAAATCTGGAAGTGGCGCTTGGAAAAGTCTCTGTGGATTCTTGGGCGGAACCCATGGGACCAACACCTTTCCCATCATTGACAACTCTAAGAGAGTGGGATATGAAGCTGTTGCAACGCTACAAGCCGTTCTATATGCCCTTCTGCGACTTATGCTGCCTATGCACTTTCGGCAAATGCGACTTGACAGGAAACAAACGTGGAGCCTGCGGAATAAACATGTCCGCCCAACAGTCTAGAATAGTGCTTTTAGCATGTTGTATTGGAGCTGCAACCCACATTGGACATGCCCGCCACCTGGTGGAACATTTAATTGAAAAATTCGGACGTAGAACTCCCTTAGACGTGGGCGGTTTAAACGTTCATGTTGAGGCTCCAGTAACCCGCCTTGTTTGCGGAATAAAACCTGAAACTCTGGGCGATTTAGAGGAAGTTTTAGACTATGTGGAAACACAGCTTACCCATCTATTATCCGTCGTACACACTGGTCAGGAAGGAAGCAACATTGACTTTGAATCAAAAGTTTTTCAAGCAGGCATGATAGACCACGTTGGGATGGAGGTTGCTGACATTGCTCAAATCGCCTCTTATGGTTTTCCAAAGGCAGATCCAGAAGCGCCATTAGTGGATTTGGGCTATGGCACCGTAAACGTGGAGAAGCCCGTAATCCTCTGCATAGGCCACAATGTTGTTCCATCCGTTGGCATAATAGACTACATGAAAGAGAGCGGTCTTGACGGCGAAGTCGAAGTTTGCGGTTTATGTTGCACAGCCCACGACATCACACGCTATTATAAACGAGGTAAAATCATCGGCCCCATTTCATGGCAGTTGCGTTTCATAAGAAGCGGCGTTCCAGACGTCGTCATATTAGATGAGCAGTGCATTAGAATAGACTCCTTCCATGAAGCTCAAAGGATTAAGGCGCCTGTAATTGTAACTTCCGAGAAGAACTGCATGGGCTTGCCGAACCGCACAAATGACTTGGCAGACGCCATAGTTGAAGATTTGGTGAGCGGAAAAATACCTGGAGCCCTAATTCTAGACCCTGAAAAAGTGGGTGAAGTGGCTGTAAAAGTGGCTTTGAAAGTTGCGCCCTTAAGAAAGAAGTTTAAGGCGATTCCAGAAGTTGAAGAAGTACTTCGAAGAGTGAAAGACTGCAGAGAATGCGGCGACTGCAGGAGAGCATGCCCCCAAGACCTAAAAATTCCAGAAGCCATGAAGGCGGCAAAACAAGGCAACTTAACGAAGCTTGCTGACTTATACGATTTATGCGTTGGCTGTGGCCGCTGTGAACAAGCTTGCCCTGTTGGCTTGGCGGTTCATAGCTTTATCGTCAAAGCTGGAGAGAAGAAGCTTAAAGAAGAAACCTATAAAATTAGGGCTGGCAGAGGCCCGATACAGGATATTGAAATAAGGAATGTTGGAAGTCCCATCGTGCTCGGAGAGATTCCAGGCGTTGTAGCCTTTGTGGGATGCGCCAACTACCCCAACGGCGGAGTGGAGGTGGCCGAGATGTGCAGAGAATTCGCCAACAGAAACTATATAGTTGTAACGTCTGGATGTGCCGCCATGACAGCAGGAATGTACAAGAATGAAGAGGGAAAAACACCCTACGAAGAGTTCACAGGAGAATTCACTGCCGGATGCATGGTGAACGTTGGATCATGTGTTTCAAATGCGCATATAGCTGGGGCAGCGATAAAAATCGCAAATATATTTGCAAGGAGAAACTTAAGAGCCAACTATGAGGAGATAGCTGATTACATACTTAACCGTGTAGGCGCCGTCGGCGTAGCTTGGGGAGCCTACTCCCAAAAAGCAGCCTCAATAGCAAGCGGTTTCTGGCGTTTAGGCATACCCGTAATAGTTGGGCCTCACGGCTCCAAGTATAGACGCATGCTTCTTGGAAGGGCTGACCGTGAAGAAGACTGGTACGTTTATGATGCACGAACAGGCGAAAAAGTGTATGTTGGACCAGCGCCAGAACACCTTTTCTATGCGGCTGAAACAAAAGAAGAAGCCATAGTAATGATAGCTAAGCTTTGTATGCGTCCCAACGACACTACGAAGGGAAGAGCCATAAAGCTAACCCACTACATTGACTTGCATAAGAGGCTGTATGGAACCATGCCTAAAGATATAAACTTGTTTGTGCGCACAGTAGCCGATGTCCCGGTAACCATGAAAGATGAAATTATAAGGATTCTTGAAGAGAAGGGCTGGAAAGAAACTGTTATTCCGGATCCGACGCTTCTGCCTAGGCTTATTAGGAAAAAGAAGGAGTGATGCATATGGCAGCAGCTGAGCCGTGGCAAACCGCCGAGGTTCCAGGACCGAAAAAGGCTTTGGTAATAACGAAACCTGAAGTTGTGGCTGCGATGATTAAACGGGCTAAGCATCCACTACTTATTGTGGGTCACAAGGCCGCTGAAATTGATTTCGAAGAGAAGAAACTGATCGACTTTCTTATCGAGTTTTCGAGAAAAAGCGGGATACCCGTGATAGCCACAGCCCATATTGTCAGCGAGTTTTCAAAGAGAGACTTTAAGCCAGCCGGGTTTATGCCCGCAGTGGACATTGGAAACAGACTTGCAGATCCGTCGTGGACGGGTATAGATGGAAAGGGTCCCCATGACCTAGCCTTGTTTGTGGGGCTTCCTTACTACATGGAATGGTTAATCCTTTCAGGTTTGAAGAATTTTGCTCAAAATCTAAAAACCATAACTTTGGACAACTTTTATCAGCCTAATGCAAGTTGGTCTTTTCCAAACATTTCCAATGAAGATTGGATAAAAAACCTTAAAGCCATCATTGGGAAATTTGAAGGAGGCGAGTAGAAAATGTCCATGTTTCAAGACATACCAGTTGATGTGGGTGTGATCTACGAAGGCGAAAGAATCCGCAAAAAAGACATGTATGTGGAGCTCGGCGGACCAAGCATGAGAGAGAAATTTGAGCTGGTAAGAGTTAGGGAAATGGACGATGTTGAAGACGGCAAAATAACCATTATAGGGCCAGACTTGAAGGACATGGAGGAGGGAAAAAGCTACCCCCTAGGAATTTTCATAGAGGTTGCAGGTGCCAAGCTTGATCAGGAACTTGAAGGCGTAATCGAAAGGCGCATCCATGCCTACTGCAACTACATTGAAGGTTTTATGCACTTGAACCAGCGATACGACATATGGCTACGTTTAAGCAAAAAATCCTACCAGAAAGGATTAAACTCCTTCGAGCTTATCGGGAAGGTTTTGCATAGGCTCTTCAAGAGTGAACTGCCAATAATAGAGAAACTGCAGGTAACCTTCATAACAGACCCTGAAAAAATAAAGGAAATGTACGACGAAGCCTTGCAGATTTATGAGGCAAGGGACGCAAGAGCAAGGGGGCTTAAGGATGAAGAGGTGGACAAGTTTTACGGCTGTATCCTATGCCAGTCTTTTGCGCCTACGCACTGTTGCGTTATAACGCCTCAGCGCTATTCCAACTGTGGTGCCATAAGCTGGTTTGATGGAAGAGCCTCAGCAAGCATAGACCCTAAAGGCCCAGTGTTTGAGATTGAAAGAGGCGAGCTCTTAGACCCGGTTAAGGGAGAATTTTCAGGCGTAAATGAGGCGGTTAAAAAGAGAACTTTAGGCGAAATCACTAAGGTTTGGCTTTACACTGCTTTTGGCTATCCGCACACTTCTTGTGGCTGCTTTGAAGCTGTTGCATTTTATATTCCAGAAGTTGACGGCTTCGGCATAGTGCATAGGGGCTATCCAGATGTGGCGGTGAACGGACTTGCCTTTTCAACGCTTGCAGACTCAACGGCTGGCGGACGGCAAGTTGACGGTTTCCATGGGATATCCATAGAGTATATGCGCTCTCCAAAGTTTCTCCAAGCTGACGGTGGATACAAACGCGTGGTTTGGATGCCTAAAGAGGTGAAAGAACGCGTTAAAAACTTCATTCCAGCAGAGCTTGTTGACAAAATAGCAACGGAAGAGAATGCCAAAACAATCGACGAATTGAAGGCTTTCCTGAAAGAGCGCAATCATCCAGTTGTGGAACGCTGGAAAGCGGAGGCTGTGGAAGCCGCGGTGGCTCTTGAGGAGGCAGCGCCAATTGAGGTGAAAGAGGAAGCTCCAGAAATGGCGCCGACTCTCACAGCGGCAACACTGCCCATAACAGCAGGCGGGTTCAAAATCATATTAAAAGACGCAAAAATCTACGCAAAAAAAGTCATAATACGCCCAGTGAAAAGCGAAAAAACCGAAAAAAGGTGAAGAAGTCTTGTCTGAAAAAGAGAAGAAAGAAGACATTGCAGGGTTAAAGCTTGACCAGCGTATACTGGAGCTTCTCGCAAAGCTTCAGGAAATAGAACTTGAAGACTTCGAAATGGAAGTTGGCGACCTAGAAATATGGCTTCATCCGGGCGCAATTGTGGCTCCGCCAGTGGCTCTGTCAAAGGTGCTGCCGGCAAAAGCGAAACCTACTCAAATAGTTGAAGCCGAGTTCATTCCGCCAATTGAAACCTATCCAGGCAAGGTTGTTGAAGTTAAACTTGGGGCAACAAAAAGCGAGGGAGGAACCCGTGGAAAATCCATAGTTATTGGGGGGGAAGCTGCCCCTGCCTTCTACACTTTTGAAAAGCCAACGCCTAACCCACCTGTCATATCTTTAGATGTTTTTGACATGGAGGTCCCCCTTGCAAAAGCCGTTAAAATGCATGTGAAGGATGTTATGGGCGACCCAGCGGCTTGGGCTAAGCTTGCTGTTGAAAAGTTTGAAGCCGACCTCGTAACCATTCACTTAATCAGCGTTGACCCCCTTCTAAAGAATGCTTCGCCAAAAGAGGCTGTAAAAACTGTGGAGGAGGTTGCCCAAGCCGTAGATGTGCCCTTAATAATTGGCGGTTGCGGCGACCCTGTTAAGGACGCAGATGTTTTTGAAGAGGTTGCTGAAACCTTTGCAGGAGAAAGATTCCTGATAAGCTCCATAACGAGGGACATGGATGTCGAAAGATGTGCAAAATTCATTAAAAAGAATGGACATGTAGCCTTGTCATTTACGCCTATGGACATGAACCTTCAAAGGGAACTGAACCGCAAACTCTACGATTTCCTACCAAAAGAAGACATTGTCATGGACTTGACAACAGCCGCGTTGGGCTATGGTTTAGACTATGCATTCACTAATATGGAGAGAGCTAGACTTGCAGCCTTAATGGGAGACCCTGAACTGGCTCATCCCATGTCCTCCGGAACGACAAACGCGTGGGCAGCGAGAGAAGCATGGATGAAGATGGCTCCTGAATGGGAGCCCAGAGAGCTTAGAGGTCCCCTATGGGAAGTAGTCACAGCGTTGACGCTTCTTTTGGCTGGCGTAGACTTGTTTATGATGATGCATCCAGCTGCCGTGAAAACCATGAAGGATGTAATACGCCAGCTTATAAGCGGCAGCGGTGGAAACTCTGAAAGGCTTCTTGAATGGGTTTCCATGAAAATATAGACTTTGGAGCGTTTAGGGCGATGAGTGAAAGAGAAATTAAGGCTAAGGTTGGCGTTAAAGAGCTAAGTCCAATAGACGTTTACAAGCTTCTGCCAAAAATCAACTGTAAAGAGTGCGGCGAAGAAAACTGCATGGCTTTCGCCACAAAAGTTGTCAACCGTGAAGTTCAAATAGAAAAGTGCCCGCCGCTCCTCAAAAAGGAACATGAAAAAGCTTACAAGCAATTGAAGGAGATGCTGAAGCCGGCTGTAAAGGAAATTCTGATAGGCGCTGGCGAAAAAGCCGTCAAGGTTGGCGGAAAACTTGTAATGTACCGCCATGAGCTTACATACTTCAATCCAACAGCCATAGCAATAGACGTAACAGACGAGATGACTGAAGAGGAAATTCTAGGCAGAATAAAAAGGACTGAAGAGTTCGAGTTTGAGCATATTGGGCAAATTTTAAAGCTTGACATGGTTGCAGTTCGCTCCACATCAAATGACCCTGAAAAGTTTAAGGCAACAGTTAAAAAAGTGGTTGAAAACACAAAACTTCCCCTAATCCTATGCTCGCTTAACCCGGACGTTCTTGAAGCGGGATTGATGGCTGCACCGAAAGCTAGGCCGCTCCTTTATGCAGCGACGAAGGATAATTGGAAGGAGATGGCTGAACTTGCCCTAATGTATGGTTGCCCCCTAACGGTTTTTGCCCCCAACGACGTTAAAACTCTAAAATCCTTGGCGAAAACCTTGCTTGAATACGGCGTTGAAGACCTAGTATTAGACCCTGGAACCTTCCATGGCGAAGGCTTAGCTGACACGCTGAACAACTTCACAATGATACGAAGATGCGCATGCAAACAGGGAGATGAGCTTCTAGGCTTTCCATTAATAGGAGTGCCCATGGTTGCATGGATGGACAGCGCTGAAACCGCCAAAGAAATTGTGACATGGCGAGAAGCCTACTTGGCAGCCATGCTTACCGTCCGCTTCGCAGACATTTTAATAATGCACAGCACAGACGGGTGGGCGCTTCTTCCAAACATAATACTGCGGCAAAACATTTACACAGATCCCAGAAAACCAGTGGCCGTCGAACCAGGCTTAAAAGCTTTTGGAACGCCAGATGAAAATGCGCCTGTAATGTTCACAACAAACTTTGCTTTAACATATTACACGGTAGCCTCAGACATCGAATCCTCAAAGACAAACGCCTACGTGCTTGTTGTTGACACGGAAGGTATAGCCGTAGACAGCGCTGTTGCCGGAAGAAAGCTAACAGCTGAAAAGGTGGCAGACGCCATAAAAGCCTCTGGAATAGAAAACAAGGTGAAACATAGAAAATTAATAATTCCAGGAAAAGCCGCACGCCTAAGTGGAGAAATAGAAGAACTAAGCGGATGGCAAGTCCTAGTGGGACCAAGAGACTCATCGGAAATACCAAAATTCCTACAAGAAAAATGGCAGACACAAACTTGAAACCAGCTTACATCCACACTATTTGTGACGCGTCTATGAGAAGGTTGTTTATATAGCTTTCCCTAAACCTAAACCCTAAACCTAAACCTCCTACACATGAACACACATTCATTCATTATGAAGGGGGTTATGGGGAAAGCGTTTTCCCCCATCACTAAGTTAAGCGTAACTTCTGCAGGTCACCTCCTTAAGGCTTTAATCCCCCTCTAAAAAGAGGGTCATGCGCCTATACGCCGACAAAAGCGGCAATATGGCTCCGACATCCAGGCACCCCCAATCGCATAAACGTCCCCCTAAGGGACAGCGCGTTCACGGGGAGTTATGCAAAGCCTGACCGTGAAGGAAAAGGCCTGAAGCGCCTACGATTCTTCAAAACAGAATAGCAAGCTAATAAAAGCCTCCTAGCAGTGGCCACTATGGCCGTCTTCCTACCACGCTTCTCAGCTATCCAATGATAAGAACGCGTTATGCTCGTGTCATACTTAACATGCGTCATGGCGGCTTCAACCATAGCCCAACGCAGCCAACGACTACCCTCACGCGTAATCCCACCATGCCTCGTAACACCTCCACTACTATACGTGGATGGAACAAGACCAGCATAACTGCAAAGGTGATCACCGCTCCTAAACCGTTTAACATCGCCAATTTCAGCCTTAACAAGCAAAGCCAAATAATAACCCAAGCCTGGAATGGTCATCAAAAGCCGGACATCCTCATCCAAGCCAGCCAACCCCCTTAGCTCACGGCTTAAACGCCGAATCTCACCATTCAAAACCATGATCACACGAAGATAGCAGTCTATAGGCTCCAACCCTAAACTTCTAAGCCAATCAACACCCTTCCGCGTAAAAAGCCCCAATCCTTCAGAAGGCTTAACACCCTCATAGGCTAAAACACCCCTAATCTTGGTCTTAAGCTTAGCCCTTTCCCTAACAAGAAAAGCCCTACGCCTAACCTTCTCCCTTAAAGCCGCTATGTCAGGAGGAGGCATATAACTCTGCGGCAAAGCATCAAGCCTCACAAGCTCAGCAATAGCCCTACTATCCACCCTATCAGATTTAATTCTTGATTCGGCTATGTAACGCGTCTTCTTAGGATGGCTAACCTCAACACGGAAGCCCCTACCCACCAAAGCCCTGTAAAGCGGAACAACATGGGTTGAAGCCTCCAAACCAACCTTTAAAACATTAAACTTTTCAAGGAAACTTGGAACATGCTCATTCGGCAGCTTCCTCTGAACGGCAACTCGACCATCCTGGTCGAGGACAGTAACGAAAGCACTATCCTTGTGCACGTCTAATCCTACATAGGCGCTCATAGTATGGCTAGAGCGCCGCAAACATTTAACCCTTCGCATACCATCGCATAATATTGATTTTTGAAAAACATTATTTGGCCATTGAAGGCTTATACCTTTTCAAATAGTCTTCTAGCGTAGGGAAAATTGATTTCACCCTTTCAAGGCGTTTTTTCGCGTTAATGCTGTTCTGCAATAGAGTGACGCCTCTCGGTGTGCTGAAAGTTTCAACTTCGCCGTTCGTCCTTTTCCTCGAAACTTTTATGCAGTCGTCAACTATGCAGTTTAAAACGCAGGCGCCGCAGTATATGCAAAGCTCTTTGGTTATTCCCACTTCTCCTGTTTTCCAGAACAGGGCATTTGTGGGGCACGCCTTAATGCAGAGTTTACACTCAACTCCCTTGCATGTCCGCTTATCGATTGTTATGCTGCCGTCAACGAAAAACTCTTTCACGCCAAGGGGTGCGAGAAGCTCCTCTCTACGCTGCTTTCTTTCCCTTTCAGCCGTTTCTAACAACAACTGAAATATGTCTGAGCTTGAAGAACCAAGCTTGTTTTTCTTCGCCATCAACTTTCATCTTTAGTTAAGCATTTCCCTTGGAAAAGTATAAAATTCGTGTATTATAACTATTTATCTGAAAATACGCATGTTTCTACATCAAAAGGAATTTATAACCAACAGCCTCTATTTTGGCTCGGCGAACCAGAATGTGCGAATTCAAAGTAATCCTAAATGGAAAAGAAGTTTTCAAAGATGTTGTATACGCAAAAGTGGAGAATGAAACCGTTATAGTGCGGGATGTTATAGGAGATTCCAGAGAATTTAGAAACTGCAAAATCGTTGAGGTAGATGTAAACAAAACAAGGCTTGTTTTATCTCCCGCCTAACTGTTTCACTAGGCACTAAACATAAACTACAATAGCGAGATAATAAAGCCGAACGCTAACCCAAAGGCTATTGGAAAAGGAAGTCCAGGGAAAATTCCTCTTTTCTCCAACATCTTAAAAGCCATAAAACATCCAACCAAAATCCCGATCACAGAGGCTAGACAGGATAAAACTCCAAAATTCAGGAACATGTGCCCAGCAAGCATAGAATAAAAAGTTAAGTCGCCAAGCCCCATTTGAATATCCTTAAAAGAAAAGCTTAGGCCACGAAAACGTTCAAGTCCTTCACGAGCTATCTTCCCAACAGGTCCACGATAAACCGCAATCATGTCATAAACCGCCAAAAAACACAAAATTAGAACTGCGCTTAAAGTTTGAACTGAAGCGCCTAAAAATGCTCCAAGGGCGCCTCCCAATAAAAGAACTATTAAGTCGCCAATTTTACTGCGCGTCCTAAAAATTACATAACAAGCCAAAACCGTTATGAATATCGACCCCAAAATTAGGGCTTCACTTCCTAGCAAGGCAACAGACGAAAACGCAGCAAACAAGTATACCAACGAAAGCATAAAAAACGCCGTTGCTAAAGCAAAGCCAGTAACAAAAGCGATCAGCCTATGGCTTCTAGTCTTCAAAAGTAAAAATAAAAGCGTAGCCCCAGCCCCAACCAAGATGACAAAGTAGAACGCGTTTCCAACAGAACCAACAGGGTCTTCTGGAAAGGGAGTAACATTGTAAGGTTTAATGGAAGACCAGAGAAGAAGGAAAGCACAAGCAACTCCGAAAAGCAAACTAACCAAAACAGGCGCCAAATAAACTAATTCAGCTTTGAAACTATCGTTCAAGGTTTCCCACCAAGCCCAGCCACAAACATCTGAACCTTCAAATGGCATTTGTTGCAGAATAAACTTTTCTTTCTGTCAGTTTCGAAAATAGAATTGGAAAAATACATAACACAAAAAGGATTTGCACAGTGCCCCAAGCCAAGCGTATGCCCAAGCTCATGCACAGCTTCCTTAGTGCTCCTCTCAACGAAAAGCTCAAAATTTGAAGGCGCATTGTAGAACTCTTGCCTAAGCCTCCACAAAGATATTATTGCAGCTTTTCCTGGGCATTCTGCCTCTCCGAAAACGAAATTTAGACTTGGAACAAAAAGATCAACATCTATTATCCCTAACACTCGATCTATGTCTTTTGCTTTTTCAGCGTAATCGCGTACTAAGCCTAAAATCATGTCTGAGCGGTATTGCCTTCTCAAAAGGTCGAAAGATTCCTGCGGCACTGGCAAGGTTTTATGAATCAGTTTAGAGTCTGTCTCTGGAAAAGTCATGTTAAGGTTTTCTCGAACCCTTTCTATAACACGTAAATCCACATTTCCAACGCGTAAAATTCCTATTTTCATCGCCTTGCACTAAACCTCAAAGGTGTCTCCAGGTTTAGGCGCCGTAGCATCTAATCCAACCTCGTTCTTTATCCATTTTGCAAGAAGTTCGCAGTTGCCTTCAGCCCCGTGGATAACGTAAACTTTTGCGTTTCTATCAATCTTTTTTACGGCTTCTTTAAGTTCCTTAGCACCGCAGTGAGATGAAAAATCAAAGTGCTCAACTTTCGCCTTAACCTTCCGCATTTTCCCGTCGATAACACATACGCCCTTTTCCAAAAGTTCCCTTCCAGGTGTGCCTGGAATCTGGTAGCTGACAAGAAAAACCGCATTATGCGCTTTTTTCCCGATTTTTGATATGTAAAATGCTGCGGGGCCTCCTTTAAGCATGCCAGCAGGCGAAATTATCACACAAGGCGTTTTCGTTGCCCTTCTACGGTCTCGCCAACCCTCAACCCAATTCGCGGAGTGAACAGCATCCATAAACATTTTTGGGTCCCTCAAAAAATGCGTATAGTTCATCATCACTCTGCTTGCCTCCCGCGCCATTCCATCAATGTAAACTGGATGCTCAAAATGGTAAGCCGCAAGCACACACAAAAGTTCTTGGGATCTTCCAATGCTGAACGAAGGCACTAAAACTGTGCCTCCTTTCTCAACAACATCAGTAACCTCCTCCACAAAGCGTTTCTCAAGCTCCGAACGCTCCGGATGATCTTCATTAGCATACGTGCTCTCCATTATAACCGCGTCCAAGTCGCCGTAATCCATTTTCGCGCCCTCTAAAAGTCGTGTATCTATCAGATTGAAGTCGCCGGTGTAAAGAAGCCTTCTCCCTTCAGCCTCAACAAGCACTTGAGCACTTCCAGGGATATGCCCCGCGTTAAAAAGCTGCAAAGTCATGTCTCCAACAGTCTCTTTAACACCGAAGTCTAGGTGTCTAACGTTTCGCATCATGCTTCTTAGCTCAAGATATTCGTATGGAAGGTAATAGCTGGAAAGGTGTATAAAGTCTGAAATCAACAGTTGGCTTAATTCTGCTGTCAGCTTATTCGTATAAGTTGGCTTTTTTCCTTGAATGTAAAAAACGGGAACAGCGCCTGAATGGTCTAGGTGGCTGTGGCCTAAAATTATTGCATCAACCTCTTTAGGAGGGACATGCATTGGGAAACCTGGTTCATGGTTCAACATAACGCCGTAGTCTAGCAAAACCTGCGTCTTCTCAGTTTTAACTGATATGGCTGCTCTGCCAACTTCTTGGGTTCCGCCTAGAAATTTTATTTGCATTGGACTCATTTCTTTTCATCTGTTAACGCAGTAAACATTTGCAAACCTATTTTAAAAACGTATTGACTTTTCCGTTCGACCAACCCTAACAAGCCCCTTCCTGATAGCCTTCAATACCTCATCTAAATCCGTGGAAGCTTGAATTTCAGTATAAACCGACCATAATTCATCAACCCTATGGGCGTCGCTGCCAGCCACTCCGGGCAAACCCATTCTTTTAGCTAACTCTTCAGCTAGCACGTTAAACTGTTGGGCGTTTCCACCATTTAAAACCTCAATAGCATCAACTTTATAATCCTTAGCCAAATCCCCTAAACCAAACTCTCTATAAGGATGGGCAACAATGACTAAGCCTCCAACACTTCGTGCAAAATCAATCACATTTTCCACAGTCCACGGCTCCGGCGGCACTTCTGCAACACCTAACAAGAGCAGATCACCATCAACAGTGCTTACCTCAATTCCAGGAATTATAGTAACATCTTGATATGCAGAAGCTAGCTCCCGCACTTTGTAATAGCCTTTAACAGTGTTGTGATCTGTTATGGCAACGGCGTTAATGTAGGAATGTGCCAGAAGCTGTTCCACTAGGGTTTTCGGGTGAATTGAAGAATCATTTGAAAACAGCGTGTGAATGTGTAAGTCAGCTCGAATCAAGGCAAACCGCCCAAGTCTTTCTGCACAACTATCCTTAAGAACGTCGGCATGGTTTTAATCCAATTTCCCTTAACATCGAAATATTTAAACTTAACGCCTTTAACTAAACAAGCTTTCCTACAAGCCTTCAAAACTTTATCCCTCCAATTTTCATGGTCGTGCAGCAACACCACTGTCTTATAGTCTCTTTGAGCTATGTAATTCGCCACTTGGGAAGCCACATACTCCAATGTCTCCTTGTCTAAGGGAAGAACGCTTTCATGCTGGGAAAGGGGGTAAACCTCATCGATTTCTATTGGAACCACGCCGAAGGGAGCATCATAAAAACAGACATGAACTGTGTTCATGCTTTCTCCTAGAGCTTTCTGGAGTGTCTTCGCAGCCTCTTTATATTCTCTTGATTTATGGAAAGGCTTAGTTCGGGATTGAGGCATAAGAAGAAGAATCCTTGCATTTCTTGGATTCGTATATCTTTCAGCCATTTTGGTTCTGTGGCGGATAACTTCTGGCCGAAAAAGATCGAGGGAGCTGAAGAAGAAGAGGCCGCTCCGCTTCACTGTTGGACTGTGCTTTTCAATAAAGGCCTCATAATCTCTCAGTTTTTTTAAGGCTTGAAGCAGAGCTGGATGCCCATGCATTCTCAGTTCCAAGTGTTCCCAGAGTCTGCCTTCCTTTATAGCTTGTTTTATGCGTCTTATCTCTGAAAGGCATGCGTAGAGGTTGTGCTCCGCTAGGAAAATTTGTCTTTCCTCTTTAGGCATTTCTGCAACATCCCTTGTAGTTTTGCTTAAACACCTTGGGCAACTGCATGGAAAATATTCAAGCTCTCTAAGTCTAACGGTTCCTGTTTCAGTCATGTAACGGTTCTCTTTGGCATATATCGCATAGGCTGCAGAGTCAAAAAGGTCGCATCCAAGGGCGACAGCTAAAGAAAACATGAAGGGATGACCAGCCCCGAAAAGGTGAAGGGGCTTTTCGATGGGGAGACTCGTTTTTGCAGTCATAATCATGTCCACTAAAACGTCAAACCGATAACGCTCCATAACCTCTGTTGGACTGCCTAAAGCGTAAATTTGGAAAGGAAGCTTTCCCATTTCAACAGCAGACTTTGCAACAAGATCTAAATAGCGGCCTCCCTGAATAGGCCCAACCCAAAGGATATCCCTTCTAGTTTTAACTTTGAAGAATTCCACAGCTCTTCGCAATGTTTCGTTTACAGTTTGTTCAGCATGTTCCCTTGAAACTTCCCAGCCTGTAGGCAAATCTAGGATTGTTGCTATATCTGTGCCTATTTTTTCCTGATACGCCACAATTTCCTCGGGAGTTGTTTCTATGTCTCCATAAACAAGAATCTGATAGGCTCCAGAATCTGTCATAACTACTCCATTAAAGCCTAGAAAGTTGTGTATGCCCTTTTCTGCTGGCTGATTTTGGAAACGTTTCTTTAAAATGTATGCGTTCGTTATTAGAGCTTCGAATCCAAAGTTTTCGCGAATTTTCGGGGGAGGAATTGGTTGTACACTTGGGTTTATCACTGGGAAGAGCAGAGGAGTTTCTACAGTTCCGCTTTTTGTTCGCAGCTTTCCAATTCTTGCCAGTAAATCTCTATCTTTTATTTCAAAGCTCATGGCTGGAATCTAAACAAAATCGGTTAAACATACTTATAAGAATGTGGAGTCAAATCCGCAACTGGCAAACTTATATGGCAATTCCACTTTATTATTGCTCTCAAAGGGAAGTCAAAAGAATGGTTTGCTCAATTCAGATCGAGGAAAAGCCTGTGCTGAATAACCCTATACTCATTGAGGGATTGCCCGGTATAGGTTTTGTAGCCAACATAGTGGCTTTACATCTAATTCATGAATTGAAGGCAAAACGTTTTGCCAAGATTTTCTCCGCTTCATTTCAAGATTTAGCAGTAACCACCGAGGATGGGGGAACACGCTCCCCGATAAACGAGCTTTACTATTATAAGGGCGTAGGCAACAGTCGAGACCTAATCATCTGGTATGGCAACACTCAAGCCTTAACAACTTTTGGGCAATATGAGCTTTGCGGGCGTATTTTGGACATTGCTGAGGAGTTGAGTTGCCGTTACCTAATAACATTGGGAGGGTTTAAACAGGAAGAGGTCAAAGAAGTTCCAGAGATTTACTGTGCAGCTTCAGATCCCGAAACCCTAAAAGAGGTATTAGGCCTTGGAGCGAAGGTCATGGTTGGAAACATTTTCGGCATAGCCGGCCTCTTAATAGGTCTTGGAAGCCTTAGGGGGTTCAAGGGTTTTTCCCTTCTTGTGGAAACCTTGGGAACTTACCCGGATGCAAACGCTGCACGTTATGCTTTATCCGTCTTAAACAAGTTCTTAAACTTGGATGTTGACATGTCAAGGTTGGATTTAGCTGCTGAAAAGACAACAAAAATATTGGAGTCCTTCGGCTGGATTAGAACAACCAGTGAAGAAAAGAAAAGGGAAGAGCAGTTCCGCTGGTTTGTTTAGCCTTTTATCTCGCTGACGAACTGTTCGTAAACCTTCTGCACTCTCTCAGCAGCCGGACCTGAACCTTCAACAACGCCTTTCTCAGTCACCTTAACCTTGTCCATAACCCATATGAACCCTTTATCCTCATACAGTTTAACCATGGTTGGGAAAACTCTTTCAAGGCGGTCCGCCAAAGCCTTCAAGTCAAAGGGTTTTTCAACGCTTAAAATTTGAGCTACAACGTTTCCGTTCAAGAAGACTCTGTGAAGCTTTTTCCCTTCTTCATCCTTTGCCTCTGCCAAACATAGGCTCAAATTGTCCGGATTTATGCCTACCAAAGTCCCATTGTATGTCTTGCCAGCCGTGGTTGCAACAATCACTGTTTTATCCACAAGAGCTGAAACCTCTGTGAAGAACCTCCTCTGCGCTACTGACAAAGCTTAACCTCCTTCACCGCATTACACGTTGTGTAAACACGTATTTTAGGATTTAAACTGCAGAAGCGTTATTAAGCGTATATCATCATGAATATTTTGCGGATGGTGTAAAATTGGCGTACCCCGATAGGGAGAGGGAAGCCTTAAACGCAAGGCTCCGCGCTATAGAGTCTGATCTTTCAAGTGCTTTGGCAGCGATAAGCGATGTGGAAAGTAAAATTGCTCGTATTGATGGAGCTACTGCTTCTCTTCCAAGTCGGCTCACAACCGTTCGTGGACGCGGTTACGCGGCTATGGGGCATCTTGAAAAAAGCATAGACCTCATGACAAAAAAGTGGATGGAGGTTTCTCCAACAATCAAGCAGAACTTTTACAGCAACGTTCAACCATTAACAGCTCAAATTCGTGCACTCCAATCTGAAGTTCAAAGGCTAAGAGCTGGAGCAGGCTTCGGCGGCGTGGTTTTCGGTTGGGCTTCGGTGGGGAGCCTTTCAGCGGAAGCCTCAACTTTAAGAGCGCGGGTTACCGCTGAAACAGCCAAGATTAACGCTTCCCTAGGCGAGTTTTTAGGAAGCATAGACGCCATAGACAGAGACCTAAAAATAGCTGAAAAAACCATGGAACTCTTCTCTTTCGCGTCTTTTCCGCTAAAGCCTGATGAAAGCCCAGTGCTAGCTATTGACGGAAAAATCATGGCGAAGGACAAGTGTGAGGGGACATTGTACTTCACGAATCAGAGGTTTATTTTCGAAGGTAAGAGGGAGGTTGTTCTCGAAAAGAAGCTTTTCATAGCCACGAAAAAGAAGACAGAGCGCACAGTGCTAATAGAACAGCCCATAGGAGCGCTTCAAGAAATCTCCAAGGGAAGAGTTGGACTGGTTGCTTGGACAGGTGTCTACATCCGTTTTAAACCAGAACGTAGGTTGGATGAAACTCCATTCGATGTTAAAGACTGGGAAGCAGACGTGATAACACGGTTCTTCCAGTACATCATTGGAGGCGAAGCAGACAGAGACATAGCCACGGTGAAAGGCATAACAGTAAAGGAAGCACCCACCATACAAGTCGTCCGGTGTCCCCACTGTGGAGCGCCATACACAAAGGAAATCTACAAAGGGCAAACCTCGGTGCAATGCGAATACTGCGGAACATCAATAATACTCAGATAATGGAAATGTGTAGATTCTAAGGCCGCACACTACTTATATCGTAGAGTTTTGCTAGGTTAAGCGGGAAAATCTATTCATTTTTAGCGTTTGATATTAATGTCGTAAATTTCTCTACTTTCCATTATTTTAAACAAAGCACTTTTTTCCCACATCCTTCGAACGTTGTCGTCATAAGCGTATACAAGTTTGTCCTCCTTTAGAACTCTATATATTATTCCCAAATTCATAGCATGTTCTGTAGGCATGAATATATTTCCCACTTTAATGCAGCGATGCTGTTACTGTTTTTCGACTCTATTTCCCTAGCGTTTTTCACAGACTCAAATGCTAAACTGAGAACCATTAAAATATCCAGCGGAACCACCTATTAAGTTATGTAAGCTTTACTTATCAAAAGGATACGTTATCTACAAGCTTATGCTTCTTTCTTCTAGGTTCTGTTTTAAAAACACGGCGGTGTCGGACGGCACATCACGGTGAACAACGACATTTGGCCCAATCCAACAGTTGTTCCCAACCTTTACGCCGGGCATTAAAAGCGCGTTTATCCCAGTTTTCACATTGTCTCCTAAAACTGCTCCAAGCTTTGTCCTTCCGCTGTCCACAAGCTTATCCTTAACCATCATTTTTACTGTTCCAGCGTCGAACCGATAGTTGGCTGTTATTGTTCCAGCGCCTAGATTACAGTTTTCACCTATTATGCTGTCGCCAACATAGGACAAGTGCCCAATATGCGCCTCGTTCATGATTATGCTGTTTTTTATTTCGCAAGCGTTTCCTATACGCACTCTTTTTCCAATGCTCGTGTATGGGCGTATGTAACAGTTAGGCCCTATGTCGCTTTCACTGTCAATGAGAGCAGGTCCTTCGATATAGGCTCCGGAGCGTATCCGCGCAGTTTCTGCAACAGTTACGGGGCCAATTATGTGGGCGCCCGCCTCCACACTTCCAAGAATGCTATGCTTTATCCTAGTTAGCATCCAACGGTTAGCCTCAAGCAAATCCCAAGGTCTGCCAATGTCAAACCACTCATCTTTTGAAATTTCAGCAGCAAAAACAGGCTTACCCTCTTCGAGCATAAGCGCAATAGCGTCAGTGATTTCCCATTCTCCTCTGGATGAAGCCGATATCTCCTTCGCCTTTTCGAAAATTTCTGTTGAAAAAACATAAAGCCCTGCGTTAGCAAAGTTTGTAGGCGCCTCTTCCCTTCTTGGCTTCTCAATTATACGCTTAATTTGCCCTTCAGCCTCAAGCTCCACTATCCCATAATCTTCTGGTTTTTCAACTGGAACAACAGCCAACGTAGCAGACGGCCTTTTCCTTCCATGCAAGCTTAAAACTTTTTTTAGGGCTTCTGGCGTGAAAAGCAAATCGCCATAAACAAGCAGAAAATCTTCCTTCACATAAGACTCTGCAACGCCTACAGCGTTTCCAGTTCCAACAACAGACTCTTGATAGGCATACTCAATCTTTAATCCTAACTTTTCTCCAGAACCGAAATGTCTGCGGATATTATCCGCCATATACTTAACAACTATTATAACCTCATTTATTCCACACGCCTTAATGGCGGTTAAACAGTGTTCAAGTATTGGTTTTCCACCTACGCTTATCATGTGTTTTGGTCTAGTTAAGGTGAGGGGCCGCAGTCTTATGCCTTCACCAGCAGCTAAAACCACAGCCTTCATTTTTCAAAATCCTCCACAACTTCCTTAACAACAGCCACAGCCTTATCCATTATTCTTTTAGCATCCTTTAAAGATTCACCCTCTACGGTTAACCGCACGAGAGGCTCTGTGCCTGAAGCCCTAGCCAAAACCCATCCGTCGTCAAGGGTTAACCGAACGCCGTCAACGCTTGAAATTTGCCTATAATACGGAAAATGCGCTTTCAAAATTTCCTCAGCCTTTTCAACAACAGCATACTTAATCTCGTTTCCGCATGGAACGTTGGCTCTGAGAACTGGATAAGCGGGAGTTTCAGCCGCGAATTCCGAGAGGCTTTTGCCTTCGTCTTCCAAGGCTTTCAGCAGAAGCACTGATGTAAGTATTCCGTCTGGGCAATAATGAAACTTGGGGTGTATCCATGCTCCGCATGGTTCACCACCGAAAACCGCGTTTAGCCTTTTTAAAGCTTCTGAAACGTAAATGTCTCCAACTTTTGTTCTTACAACTTTTCCGCCTTGAGGCTCCACCATCTTTTCGATACACATGGAAGCCTCAACATTTGTAACCACAGTTTTGCCCTCTCCCTTCTTCAAGACGTAAGCGGCATACGCAGCTAAAACTCTGTCAAAGTCCACAAAATCGCCATTCTCGTCCAGAAAAGCTGTTCTGTCGCCGTCGCCGTCATAGGCAACTCCAACATCTGCCCCCAATTCCCTCACAATTTTAACTAGGGGCTTTAAAGATTCAGCGTTGGGCTCCGGGCTTCTTCCTGGGAAGAAACCATCCGCATTAGCGTTTATAGATGTAACCTTACATTTTAGGCTTCTAAAAACAGCTGGGGCAATTTGACTTGTTGCACCACACCCAGGATCAACCACAATATGCCATTCACTTTCTAGTTTCACGCTTTCTTGCACCATATTCAAGTATAAGCCCCTTTTATCTTCTAATGCGATGTTTTCGCCTAGGTTTCGCCAATCCGCCAACATGAAATTTTCGTGTTCAATAATTTCTTCGATCTTGCCTTGGCTTTTTTCGCCATACGCCATGCCGTTCCCGTCAAAAATTTTTATTCCATTGTATTGAGGCGGATTATGCGAAGCAGTAATCATTACTCCAGCATCAGCTTCAAGCTTCATTGTTAAATAGGCTAAAACAGGGGTTGGCAGAACCCCCAAACAGTAAACCTTCGATCCACACGCCGACAAGCCTGAAACTAACGCATTTTCAATTGTGGAACCCGAAAGCCTCGTGTCCCTAGCCACAAAAATCCTTCCAGCGTTAGTAAAAGTGCCTAGGGCTAAGCCTACTTTGACCGCTAGAACCGGAGTTAAATCCTTATTGACTACGCCTCGCAGCCCAGAACTCCCAAACAACCTCTTCTGCACACCTCATACACCCTGCCAAACAACCTCGCTATGGTAAATAACAAATACAGTTTAAATAATTTGAGCATTAAAAAATGTTAGGATGGATGCTGATAATTAAGCAAGCAGACCGGTTTCTATCTATTGTAGAAAAATAATTATAATTACCATAAACAAATTCTAATTAGAAAAGTCATGGAACAAAGCTTAGATGCAGATTTTATATGTCGAAAATGTGGAAAAACCGTTTTAATTAATCAATATGCTTCTAGCAAGTTTTGTCCAGACTGCGGCACTATGCTTCGTCCTTTGAGGTACTGGATTTTCCAATTCAACCCAGCCATATACCGGTGGCATAATTGGATCAAAGAAAATAGAGAAAATGAACAATGGCTGGTAAGCCAACATGCGAAGAACATTCAGAAAGGCGATAGAGTGGTCATTTGGGCTTCTGGAGAAAAAGCTGGAATATATGCCGTAGGTGAA
>Ga0209102_1000278_pt1 | contig 34869 bp, 36 predicted proteins | sample ConPoolayeHmetaG_FD_185483 | JGI IMG/M metagenome (GOLD analysis project Ga0209102, IMG submission 185483) | Hot spring microbial mat communities from California, USA to study Microbial Dark Matter (Phase II) - Cone Pool mat layer H metaG... ...
GTTCTATGGGTTTCGGAAATACTCCTGTCGGGCTTAAAATGATTTCCCCGCTTCAGTGAGGCATTACGACCTACCTGTTCATTTTTTACTTGAAATGGGAGAAAGGAATTGGTATGATTTAAAAAAAGGAGGTGATCGATTATGGCAGTGAGAATTATCATTGATCGAAAGGTGAAAAAAGGAAAAGAAGAAGAGTTTGCAAAACTCCTTCGAGAGTTGAGGACGAAGGCAGTACCTTCCAAGGGATACATCTCAGGGGAAACCCTCCGGTCCATAGATGATCACCAGAATTATATTGTCATTACGACCTGGCAGACCATCGATGACTGGAAGAATTGGGAAAAGAATCCCGAACGAAAGAAGATTCAGGCAAAGATTGAAAAACTGATGGCCAGGCCTACCAAAACAAAGATTTATGTCTACGCTTAAACGCATGGCCATTTCTCTTTAATGAATTTAGAAAATGAAGATCACTGAAGGGTAAGCCGAAAGGAAAGGGTTTACCCTTCCCTCTTTCTTATTCCTTCCCTGAATCCCATTTTGAATATCTCCGAAACCCATAGAACGGCCACCCCCTCTCGGGCTTATCCCTACCTCTGAGTGAGGGATTGTTCTTTTAAGCCTCTTGACATTTATCAAGAAACATTTGAAATTTTACCCTGTATTTCTTCATCCGTCTTTCGATTGAGGGAGGCCTTAGAATGTCTGAACGTCTCTTTCTTGAGGATGTGGGAACCCCATTCAGCATAACGCCCATTGGACATGGAAAGGCATGGGAAGTAAGAAAATTAAAAAAGGACCCTCCCCTCCCTCCCCTTCTTTATGTGGTAGAAAGTCAGGTCGGGGAAGAGTTCCTTTTGGGTAGAGGAATATCGGGTAGGCCCAAATTCAACATGCTTCGTTATATAGCAAAATTATTTGTGGACCTCTTCTTCGAACAACTGAGAGAAAAAAATTGCTATCAATATTTGATCTTAAGAGGAGCCTACCCGTTCGATCTCCAGTATGGATTCGGGCACGCCGCTCCTTACGACCGCTTTCTTCTTCCAACAGGTTTTATCAAACTCCAAAGGATCCTCAACCATAGGGGAGACGATTGGGAGATTGGAGAGGGAAATTTTATTGGGAAGTTTGATGGAGAGACCTGGCTCATTCCAGATCCCGTCGTTGCCTCTGGAAGCACGGTCTCCTACTTCCTACGAAAAGGATTTGCCCATCATCTTCCTAAACAGGTGTACCTCTTCACTGCCTGTGGAAGTCTGGAGGGAATTCAACGGATTTATCAAGAATGCCTGAAACACCGTGTGGAGTTTATTCCTGTTTTCTCTCAATGTCTTTTCGAGGTCTCCAAAGTAGGGAATCTTCCCCATCGTCCTCTTACTGATCTCTCTATCATCAATCCAGGATCCATCACCACAAAAAGGTTTTTTGAGAAGGCTTATCATCGATACCAAGGAAAACGGATGTGTTGTGTGGGGGATATCGGGGAGTGCCTCGAAGATCCATTCACCTACTCCCTCCATACCCTTTGGGAGATGCAGATCCTGGGGATGGACCCTAAAAAAGAGGATTGGGAGGCCTGGACGATTGATATTCGGGAAAAGGACTTCCAGAAGAAGATCAGGGAATTTCGTCCCTCCCTATTTGAGTATCTACGGGAAATTCTCCCCGAAGAGTCTTAGACCTTCCTCCTTGTCCGCCGAAACCACCAAAAACCGACAACGAGGATAAGTATTGCACCCCCTCCGATTGCTCCCAGAACGGGCCAGGAGGAAAGAAGGCTCTTTTCTATATCGGAGGAGGCCAAGAGGTTAATCCTTTTCACCTCTCTTCCGTCTTTCTGGATGAGTGCTTTTCCTAAAATTTGTCCTTTTTGAACGGGGGCTACCACATAGGAGGGAAGCTCGGGAACAATAGCGACTGAATTTTCTTTTCCCTTCATCACAGTCACCCTGCCCTCTTCCTGGGGGAGAAGGATCAGTTGTTTAATCTTTCCTCGTTTTACCTTGATGGGGCCAAAGGGTTGGTCCTTTTTAATAGCCACTAAGGTAGAAAAATTTTTAAATCCGTATTCCAGCAATTTTTGTGCTTCTTGGGCTCTCTGGCTGACCCGCTCACATCCCATGATCACAGCAATCATTCTTTGACCATCCCTTCTGGCAGTCGCCAGAAGATGATAACCCGACTCCTCGATATGACCTGTCTTCAATCCGTCCACACCGATATTTTTCTGAAGGAGGGTATTTCGGTTTCCCTGCCGAATTCCGTTATACTCAAACTCAGTCGTGGAATGAAAGGTCAGGGCTTCTGGATGATCTTCCATATATCGCTTGGCTAAAATGGCCATATCCCTCGCTGTCGTCACCTGACCCTCAGCAGGCAATCCATGGGAGTTGTGAAAATAAGAATCCTTCATTCCGATCAGTCTGGCTTTCTCATTCATCTTTGAGACAAAGACCTCTTCAGATCCTGCCAGATGTTCAGCCAAGGCAATGCAGGCATCATTGCCGGAGGCAACGGCCACCCCTTTGATCAAATCCTCGACCTTTACTCTCGCCCCGACTTCGATAAACATCTTGGATCCTTGAGTCCTCCATGCCTTTTCGCTTACGGTGACCAATTCATCCATCTTTAACTGGCCACCTTTAATGGCATCGAAGACCAAATAAAGGGTCAAAATTTTAACAAAACTGGCAGGAGGGATTTTCTCATTGGGATTCTGTTCGAATAGAATCTCACCGGTCAAAGCATCCATGAGAAGAGCGGATCGGGCATTGAATTGGAGAGCACCTTGTTGGCCCGGGCTCTCCTTCTCTTGAGTGATGGGTTTCTTCTTGAGAGGATGAGCGGAGAGGCTGGACTTTGGCTTGGAGGGCTTAGAAGGCTTGGAAAAGGTTTCAGCGGGGGTTAGGATCAATAGGATGGATAAGAAAAGAATCCATATGGATAATTTTTGAAAAAATGAGATCTTCATTGACCCTCCTCACACTCCTTTGATCTCTTATGACGAGATATTTTCTAAATGGCTCTACATAACCGATTCTTTCTTTTTTTTCAATCCATCGATGGAATCCTCACTGAAGGGTGAATTTAAATTTAAGGCCGACAGGAGTATTTCCGAAACCCATAGAACGCCCAATACCCCTCTCGGGCTTATTCCCCCTTTTGAGTAAGCGATTCCAAATGGATTGAAAATAGCATCCGCCTGAGTTAAATACTCGTTTAAAATCTATGGAAAGGAAGGAAAATTCGTTTAAAAAAGTAATAAAAGAATTTGAGAGGATTAATTCTCTGAGGTATTGTGACCTTCTTTCTCAATTTAAAAAAGAGAGAATCCTGATTGGCCTCTTTTGCCCCTATGTCCCAGTAGAACTCATTCACGCCTCAGGAGCTCTTCCCCTTCGTCTTATTGGAGCATCCCCTCCCATGTCCCATGTTCATTCCCATCTTCCTACCCATTGTTGTTATCTCGTGAGGTCTTCACTGGAAAGTCTCCTCCAAGGAGAATTAAACGAAATAAAGTATATTATTTTTACCCATACCTGCGATTCCATGCAGGGATTCTCAGAGATCTGGGCCTTCCAGAAGAAACCACCTCGTCCCTATCATTTTATGATGCCCACCCGGTTAGGGGGAGAAGAGTCGAAGATTTTTCTTCGGTCAGAAATAGAACGATTAAAGACCTTCCTCGATTCAGAGGTGGGAAAGGTGGACTCCTCTTCCTTAAAAGACTCGATCAAACTGTTTAACAGGATTCGAGAAAAGGTGGAGGGGCTTTATAATCAAAAAAAATCTACCTCCTCTCTCTCCGAAAAGAATTTTGCTGAAATCCTTCGTGCTTCTTGCCTGATGGAACCGGAGGATTTCCTCGAACTCCTTGAGTCTCTCCTTTCTTCTTTAGCTGGAGAAGAAGGAAAAGAAAAGGAGGGTCGAGTTCCCATCTTTGTCACTGGCAATATGGTCCATTCTCCAGACTATTTTTCTTTGATCGAGGAAGCAGGAGGAGAGGTGGTATGGGACAATCTCTGCAGTGGAGCGCGGTGGTTGAAGCTCAAAACTCGAGAGGAGGGGGATTCTATCGAAGCATTAACCGAACGATATTTCTCACTCTACCTTTGCCCTACCAAACATAGAGGGGCAGAGGAGCCCCTTACCTCTATCCTCAAAGAGGTAGAAACCTATGGGGCGAAAGGAGTCCTCTTTCTCCTCTATAAATACTGTGAAAGTCATTTTTTTGATTACCCCGATCTGAAAGAGGAACTGGAATCGAAAGGGATCCCTTCTCTCCTCATAGAGGTGGATGACCCTTCGGCCTCTTCCGGCCAGGTAAAGACTCGAATCCAGGCCTTTTTAGAAATGCTTAAACCTTATTGAAACTCATGAAGCTCGAGATTCAAAGCAATCCTTATCGACCTATAAAATCAACGAAGGCTTACCGCCGTCTGATGAAGGCTTACTATTTCATCGTGAAACATCCCCATTGGTTTAATAAAAAGGTGGCCTGGATCACGAGCGGTGGTCCTGTAGAACCCCTCTATGCCATGGGAATTCTCCCCTTCTATCCAGAAAATTACGGGGCGATGTGTGGGGCTTCCCGGCTTTCGGTTGGCTTATGTGAAGCGGCACAGCAGAAGGGATACTCCTATGATCTCTGTTCTTATGCCCTGACGGACATTGGATCATCGATCACGGGAAGAGGACCCTTAGGGAGACTTCCAAAACCCGATTTTTTGATTTGCTGTAATAATATTTGTGGAACGGTCATCAAATGGTATGAGATTCGGGCAAGAGCCTTTCGGGTTCCTCTCTTTTTCTTAGATACCCCTTTCATTCACGACGAGATTCATCCCCATACTCTGAGGTATGTAGAAAGGCAAATGGAGGAGTACCTCTCCTTCCTTGAGAACCAAGCCCATCGCCCTTTTTCAGAAGAAAGACTCAAAACGGTCTGTTCCCAATCTTTTGAAGCGATCTCTCTCTGGAAAGAGATTCTCGAGTTTTCGCGCTTTCATCCAGCTCCTATGGCTGCCTTCGATGCCTTTATCCATATGGCTCCCATCGTAACGCTCCGGGGAACTCGTTGGGCCGTTCGATATTACCGGAGGCTTAAGAGAGAAATGGAAACCCGAATCGAAAAGGGATGGGGAGCCTTTAGCCGTGAAGAGATTCGGTTGATCTGGGATAATATCCCGATCTGGTATGACATCCGAAACCTCTCAACCCTTCTCGCCTCCCATGGAGCCGTCCTTGTAGGAGACACCTATACCTCGGCCTGGGTTCTGGATGAACTTGATTTGAGAAATCCAATTAAGGGTCTTTCAAAGGCTTATGCCACCATTCACCTCAATCGAGGCCTTGACTATAAGATTAAGAAGATGGTCAATCTGATTGAACGGTACGAAGCGGATGGGTTTTTGATGCATTCGAATCGAAGTTGCAAACCCTATACCCTCGGTCAGTATGATATGAGACGTGAGGTAAGTCGGATGACAGGGAAACCAGGACTTATCATTGAGGCTGATCATACCGATTCGAGAAGCTACGAACCCTCCCAGGTAGAAAAACAGATTCAAATGTTTTTAGAACTCATCAAAGGCCAAAAATCATCTTTTGATCAAGAGTAATTTCTTCGAAGGGGAGTAAGAGGGATATTGGAGAAAACCCTCTTCTCCATCCGTCATGGGTGGGGAATAGGATCGATCTTAAAGAGCGCCAGAAGGAAGAAGAGTGGGAGGGAGGTGTTCGTAGCCCGGGACATGGAGACCGGGAACCACAATCATTGTCGAAGTTCCATGAGCAATTAAACTTCCCTTATCATTTCGAACATAGGCCTCCCCTAAGGCCAAGGTTTTTCCTTTCTTGATACATTTGCCTTCAGCCAAAAGCCTCCCCTCCCTAACAGGAGCCAGATAGTTGACCTTTAACTCAATGGTGGTCAACCCCACTTCTCTTTCCACCTGTGGGAAGACAGCCCAGAAGGTGGCTGCGTCGATGAGAGATCCAATCACCCCTCCATGAACGAAACCGAAAGGTTGAAGGTGTTTCTGAGCCACCTGGATCTCTAAAAGAGAGGTGCCCCACCCTAAATCTTTAACCTCCATGGAAAGGAGAGAAAAATAAGGACTTCCATTGACTACCTTCGCGACCGCATTCTTATACTCTGGATTGAGCCGAATCTCCTCCATAAAAATCCCTCAACTATAGTTTAAACTGTTTGGAATACCGATGGGCAAGATCAAAATATCGCTGTGCCCTCCGAAAGGCTTCTCCTTTTTCTTTTTCCGAAATGTTTGGATCATCCAATCGAAAACTTTCCACCTTCCCTCTGACATAGGCTCGATAACATTTGTAAAAATCCAATATTTCAGGAAGATCCAAGTCGCCGGACCTCTCCATATACCTTCGGATCAAAAAAGGATTCAAATCCCCTCTCCCCTGGTAATCCAGATCCATCGAAAGAAAGGCAATGTCCGCCGCTACATCTGTATATCTAAACCTCTCATTGAATTCGATGCAATCGAAGATGGAGATCTCCTCTCCCCAAAAGATGTGTTCCAATCTGAGGTCCCCATGACAGTCCCTTATCCTTTCCTCCGCGATCCTCTTCTCAAAAAGCTCTTCCCGATATTGATAAAATCGATTGGTTTGCTCAAGAATGTCTTCAAACATCTTTTTAGGGATAACCTGATCGATATACCTCTCGGTCTGCTGGAAGTTTTCGTCCGTGTCCTGTTTGACGCGCCCGGGTTTTGCAAAACTCTTGATATATTCACTCGTTTCGGCTGTGGAGTGAAAGAGAGCCAACTTTTCGGCAACCTTCTGAATCATGTCAGGAGTGACCCGACCTCTTTGGAGAAGTCGGTCCATCAGAGACTCTGTTGGAATCTCCTTCATCTGAACACCATATTCGATCACCTCCCCCCTTCCATTTAGCGAAATTCTCCCTTGATCCTCCGCTATTTCTACCACTCCCAAGTAAAGATCAGGAGAGAGGCGCCGATTCAATCTAACTTCCTGTTCACAGAAGTATCTCCTTTTTTCAAGCGTGGTGAAGTCAAGAAAACCAAAATCGACGGGTTTCTTCAATTTATACACATAACGGCCTGTAAAAAAAAGCAGCGAGATATGGGTCTCTGTCCATCTCACCTCTTGAGGATGATCGGGGTAGATCTCGGGTTTAAGCATGAGCGTCTTCAACTGAAGAAGATCCATCACCCTCTCTTTTCTATCTTTCGGATTTTCCAATCCGAAGGGGCATCCTGCTCTGTATCAATGACAAGATAGAGGATAGGGAGGTTCTCGAATCTTTTCTTTAAATCATCCAGGTCGATCGGCTGAAAAATCGCTTTGTTATTCAAATAGGCCTCTCGGGTAAGGGCATTGGATTCGTAATTCTCTTTGGTTCGTTTCAGGATCCGTTCGATAGACTTCTCCTCGGTGCAGACACATTCAGCAATCACAAAGGGACGGTGAGCCTTTTCCGCGATGGCTCCAGCCCGGGCTCTAAGCTCCTGGGTAAAAAAAGTAGCATCCAGTATCACCCCTTTCTCCCCCTTCTGGGTCGCCTCTTCTGCCCTCCTGAACATCTCCTGATAAACCCTCATCCTTCTCTCAGGATCCGAAGCGATTCTGTTGTCAAAGATATCCTCCCCTTTTAGAACCTCAAGCCGAATCAGGTCTGAGCGGAGGATCTCAAACCCTTTCATTTTTGCAATGGCCTCTGTCACCGGTGACTTCCAGCTCCCCGGTAAACCCACGGAAATAAGGAGAGCGTTTCCCGGAACCTCAGATTCTATGATTTCTTTAAAATTTCCTGCCATTGCTCCCTCCTCATAAAATTACTAAATTCTCCAAAGCCTTAAGAATCGTTTCATGTAAAATTCCATTGGTCACTAAGATTCCTCGATTCCTCTCAAGTCTCAACCCACAGGAAAAATCCAATGGTCTTCCCAAAATATCAGTGACCTTTCCCCCTGCTTCTTTGGCAATCAACGCACCCGCTGCATGATCCCAGATCTTTTCTCGATAGTGGGGATCGGAGGGAGAAGGGACCCGTATATAAACCGTGGCTTCCCCCCTGGCCACAATTCCATACTTCGCCTGACTATCCATGAGAATGGGAGGACTCAGAACATTTAATCGTTTTGCTACTTTTTTGTGGGTGAGATGGTCTGCATGGTCAGGTTCCACACTCTCTGTAAAGATGGCCCCTTCTGGGCTTTCTGTCCTTGAAACGGAGAGGGACCTTTTTTCTCCACTTTCCATATCCATCTGAAAGGCTCCATTCCCTTCCATAGCCAAAAAGAGACACCCTTTCTTCCCATCCGGTTGATCCTTATCCACATAGAGATTGGGGCAGGCAAGAAGACCTATTTGAACCTCTCCCTCCTCGATAAGGGCTAAGGCAATCGCATACTGATCTCCCCTCAGAAACCCTTTCGTTCCATCGATAGGATCTAATGTCCAGAACCTCTCTTTGACTGAAGAGGTACTCCAATCAATCCAGGAACAGATCTCTTTCGAAGAAACACGAGGGATAAATTCATTGACATAACGGGTCACCTGATTCAGGATCTCCAGATTCTCGGCCTTTTTCAATTCTTCTGCATCCTCTTCCGCCACGATTGGATCGTTTGGAAATCTCTCTTTAATCAATTTGTTAATGATTGCCTGAGACCCATAATCGGCGATGGTCACAGGGCTTCTATCCCCTTTGAGAAGAGAATGGCTTTCGACCCTCTCCCTCTTTATTCGTTGACAGAGCGAGGAAGCCATGATCAAGGCTTGGATAGCCGTTTTAATTTCCGGGGACTCTATCGAATAAATGGGATCTTCTCCTTCATTAAAAAATCCAAAGAGACTTGGAAATACTAAAAAAGAGGAGGGCATGATTAGCCACTCCTCTCCTTTTCTTAAATGGTGCCGAAGGGGGGATTTGAACCCCCACGGGGATCGCCCACCACCCCCTCAAGATGGCGTGTCTACCAATTCCACCACTTCGGCATCCTTGAATCGTGTTTACTCTTTACCTACTTCTTCGGCTCTGGAAGAGGAGCCTGAGGTTGAACAGGTATATTTTGCGATTCAGCAGGAGTACTGGATACGGGTTTCTCTTTTAAAACGGTCGAAGCTTTCCGAGTGGATGAAAAGGTCAAAAGGAGCGAGGTGACCATAAAGATTGCCGCTGCCACAGCCGTCAGCTTGGAGAGAAACCCCATCGCCCCTGCACTTCCAAAAAGGGTTTGGCTCGCCCCTCCAAAAGCAGCCCCCATCTCAGCACCCTTTCCTGCCTGAAGAAGAACGATCAGGATGAGTGCAAAACAGACTAAAATATGAATGAGGACAACAAGGGTCATTTGAGGATAAGCCTTATGCCAAAAAATAATATATCATATTTCTTTAAATCTGACAATCCTGGTAAAGGTCTCTGCCTGGAGACTGGCCCCTCCGACCAGTGCCCCGTCAATCCCAGGTTCAGCCATGAGGGCCTTAATATTTTCCGGGGTCACACTTCCTCCGTATTGAATTCGGATTTTTTCAGAGGTTCTTTTTGAATAGAGCCCGGCAATCTTTTCTCGAATGGATCGATGAACTTCTCCTGCCTGTTCCGGAGTAGCCGTCCTCCCTGTACCGATCGCCCATACGGGTTCATAGGCAATCACAATCTTATCCATCGCCTCTTCCTCTATTCCCTTCAATCCTTCAACCAGCTGTCTCTCGACAATGGAGAAGGTCCTCCCTTCGGTCCTCCCTTCCTCCCTTTCTTTTAACGTCTCTCCTATACAGAAGATTACCTTAAGATTACAGCGAATGGCGGCTTTTATTTTTCGGTTGACCGTCTCGTCCGTTTCTCCAAAATACTGGCGTCTCTCTGAATGACCGATAATCACATACTGGCACCCTACCTCTTTTAGCATCAAAGGGGATACTTCCCCGGTGAAGGCCCCTTTCTCTTCCCAAAAAAGATTTTGAGCAGCAAGTTGGATCGAAGAACCCTTAAGTTCTTGCCCCACCGCATAGAGAGCAGTGAAAGGGGGAGCGACGGCAACCTCTATCCCCTCGAGTCCGGAAAGGGAGAGTTTCAATGCCTTAACGAGTTCAAGAGCCTCTCCTACCGTTTTATTCATCTTCCAATTTCCTGCAATGAAGGGTAATCGATCCATCCCTTAATCCTTTCTTAGGGCCTCGATTCCTGGCAGTCTCTTCCCTTCGATAAATTCGAGAGAGGCCCCTCCTCCTGTGGAGAGATGACCAATCTTCTCAGCCACCCCTGCTTTTCTGACAGCGGCAATAGAATCTCCTCCCCCAACGATACTGAAGGCAGAAGAATTTGCCACAGCCCTGGCAATAGCATAGGTCCCCTGGCTGAAAGGCTCCATTTCAAAGACTCCCATCGGTCCATTCCAGAAGAGGGTCTTCGCTTTTCCAATCTCTTCAGAGAATACTTTTACGGTCTCTGGACCAATATCAAGACAGATCCAATTCTGTGGGATAGAATCGTTTCGAACGATCTTCCTTGAAGCCTGAGGATCCATTTTCTCTGCAGCGATATGGTCTATAGGGAGCAGAAGCTTTATCTTCCCTTCCCCTCTCTTCAAAAGTTGAATGGCGAATTCGATCTGGTCCGAATGGCGAATTCAATCTGGTCCTCTTCCACCAAAGACCTTCCTACTTCGACCCCTTTGCCCTTAAGAAAGGTATAGGCCATCCCTCCTCCAATGAGAAGGGTGTTCACTCTATCTAAGAGACTTTCGATCACTCCGATTTTATCCGAAACCTTTGCCCCTCCTAAAATGGCGATGTAGGGCCTATCCGGATGAATCAAGGCTTTCTCTAAGCTCTCGATCTCTTTCATCATTAAAAACCCGGCCGCAACGGTCGGGACATACCGTGTCATCCCTTCGGTTGAGGCATGCGCTCGATGAGCTGCTCCAAAAGCATCGTTTATATAGACCTCACAAAGGGAGGCTAATCCCCTTGAGAAGGCTTCGTCATTCTTCTCTTCTTCGGGATGAAATCGAAGGTTTTCAAGAAGAAGGATCTCCCCCTCCTTCATCCCCTCGATCCGGCGCAAAACCTCCTCCCCGATACAATCAGGAGCCAGGGGAACTCTTCTCTCTAACAATTGAGACAATCTCTCTGCCACAGGGGCCAGACTATACTTTGGATCCCTCTTTCCTTTAGGCCTTCCCAGGTGGGAGGCCACCATCACCTTTCCTCCTGCCTCGAGGGCAAAACGAATCGTCGGAAGGGATAGAGTGATTCGAGTATCATCCGTAATTTCGTTCTTTTCATTGAGTGGCACGTTAAAATCTACCCGGATGAAAACCCTTTTTCCTTTCAAATCAATCTGGTCAATTCTTTTAATGCTCACCCCGTAGACTCCTGATCTCTTTATTTTTTCCCAAACAAAAATAAAAATAGTTCTACCATTCGATTGGAGAACCCCCATTCATTATCATACCAAGAAATGATCTTGACCAATCTCCCTCCGATGACCTTCGTCGATGGACCATCTACAATGGAGGAATGGGGGTTGCCATTGAAGTCGATGGAGACCAAAGGCTCCTCGCAAAAACTCAGGATCCCCTTCATTTTTCCCTCTGCATAAGACTTTAAAACCTGGTTCAGCCCTTCTGTGGTGGTCTCTTTCTTGACCTCTGCCACAAGATCGACCACCGAGACATTGGGAGTAGGAACCCGGATAGCCATTCCATCCATCTTCCCCTTCAGCTCTGGAATGACCAGGGATAGGGCAGTCGCTGCCCCTGTGGTCGTTGGAATCATGGACATGGCTGCTGCCCTGGCCCGTCGGAGGTCCCGATGGGGGAAGTCAAGAATCACCTGATCATTGGTATAGGCGTGGATGGTAGTCATCAACCCGTACTCAATCCCAAACTCGTCCACTAATATCTTTGCGATAGGAGCCAAACAATTCGTCGTACAGGAACCCATGGATAGAATATGATGTTTCTCGGGCTGATAATCCTTCTCATTGACTCCTAATACAAGGGTAAGATCCGGATCCTTTGCAGGGGCAGAGATGATGACCTTCTTGGCACCTGCCTCTAAATGTTTAGCCCCCCCTGCCCGATCCGTAAACCTTCCTGTACTCTCCAGAACCACATCCACTCTTAGGTCCTTCCAGGGAAGCTGGGATGGGTCCCTTTGAGCAAATACCTTTACCTCTTTTCCGTCAATCAAAATGGACTCCTTCCCCGCTTCTACCTTTGCATCAAACTTCCCGTGAACGGAATCATATTTGAGAAGATGGGCCAGAGTCTTTGCATCGGTAAGGTCGTTCACTGCCACGAACTCTAATTCCTGATTTTTGTACCCCGCTCGAAGGACATTTCGACCAATTCGACCAAATCCATTAATCCCTACTCTAATAGGCATAGAATCTCCCTCCTTTATTTAAAAGTTTTAAAAATATAACCCCTTCTTCTCTCTCCGTCAATATTTTTAAATATTTTCAACTAACCTCGGTGAGATACCTTATTCTCTATAAAGAGACCTTGCTTCATTCTGATAAACTTCTTCCCTTTGCTTTCGATATTTAAAAAATGTAAAATTAAACCAAAGAAAGATGGAACTCTGGGAAGAGAGTCTTGCTCAAAGTATTACGAGTCTTGAAACCCTTGTTGAGAGATTCCCTATCGATCCAATCCCACTTCGACCTGTGGTGAACCGTTATCCTCTACGAATTACCCCCTATTACTTCAACCTTATTCGAGAAATAGGAGATCCTATCTGGTGCCAATCGATTCCGGATCCCCGTGAATTAGAAACGGACCACCTCTCGGAAGACCCTCTAAATGAAGAAGGGAATTCTCCAGTTCCAGGGCTCATTCATCGATATCCTGATCGGGTCGTACTCCTTGTTTCCTCTTCCTGTCCAACCTTCTGTCGGTTCTGCACAAGAAAGAATCGCATTTTTCGTTGCCATAGTCTTCCGCTCAACGATTCTCTTCAATCATGGGTCAAATATCTCGAGGCGAACCAGAGCGTTCAAGAAGCCATCCTCTCAGGAGGAGAACCATTGCTGCTCACCGATGATGAATTGGAGACAATTCTTTCAACCCTAAAAATGATTCCTCATATTCAAATTCTAAGGATCAATACTCGAATACCCGTCACCCTTCCCGAACGAATCACCTTAAGGCTTTCAAAGATATTGAAACGCCATCATCCCCTCTTCTTGAACACTCACTTCAATCATCCACAGGAGATCACGAAAGAATCCGCGGAAGCCTGTGCCATCCTGAGTGACGCTGGAATCCCGTTGGGAAATCAAACGGTTCTTCTTAAAAAGGTCAATGATGATCCTGAGGTCATGAAGGAGTTGATGAAAAAACTCCTTACCCTTCGCATCCGCCCATACTATCTTCATCACATGGATCCTGTAAAAGGAACGAAACACTTTCGGACCTCCCTGAATCAGGGGCTTAAGATTATGGATCGATTAAGAGGATACATCTCTGGATTGGCCATCCCCTACTATATGATTGACCTTCCAGGGGGAAAGGGAAAGGTCCCGATTTTGCCTGAACAGGTCGAAAGGAATGGGAAAACCTTGCGTCTTAGAAACTATCGGGGAGAGGTAGTGGAATATCTCGATGAGGAGGATTAAAGGTCTTCAGGAGTAAAGGCAATGACCTCATCGATTCTCTTCTCATTTAGCAAAACCATGACCAGCCGATCCACTCCCAGAGCGATTCCTGCTGAAGGAGGCATCTCTTTGAGTTCATCTAAAAACTTCTCAGGGATTGGATAGACTGGCTTCCCTAAAGATTGACGAATAAGGATCTCTGATTGAAAAACCCTTCGTTGCTCCTCTGGATCGGTCAATTCGGAAAAACCATTGGCCATCTCCATGCCTCCCAGATAGAGCTCGAATCGTTCCGCTACAGAAGGCTCTTCCTTTTTCAATCTTGCCAGAGACCTTCGTTCAGATGGATAATCATAGAGAAAAGTTGGCCTCTCAATGCCAAGGCGGGGCTCAATCTCCCGAACCATCACCTCGTCAAACCTATCTTTCCGAAGCGCTTCTTTTGCTGAAATTCGAGCATAGCGAATAAAAGCCTCCTCAACCGTAATCCTTTCCCAGGGTGATTCAAGCGAAATCTGATGACCTCGATATTGGAGGGAGTCTCCCAATCCTAACTCTCCTGCCAAGGTTTGAATCAATTCTTCACATTCCACCATTAGATCGAGGTAATTCCCACCTGCCTGGTACCATTCCAGAAGGGTAAATTCAGGAGTGTGCTGACTTCCCCTTTCCCCCTTTCGCCAGCTATGGCAGATCTGAAAAATCTTCTCATATCCTGCTGAAAGCATTCTTTTCATACAGAGCTCGGGAGAAGGATGGAGAAACCATCCCTCAGAAGAGAACGGATCGATATGGGATTCAGGGGCAGGGGCAGGAATTCGATAAGGGGTCTCTACCTCAAGGTAACCTCTCGATGTAAAAAACCCTCGAATAGAGTGAATGATCTTTGCTCTTTGCCAGAGAACACCCTTCTTTCTGGCAAGGGCCCAATTCTTCACACCTCTCTATCCCTTGACTCGGGTGACATATTCCCCTGTGCGAGTATCTACCGTAATGACCTCTCCCTCTTCGATAAAAGGAGGAACCCGAAGTTCATAACCTGTTTCTACCGTGGCAGGCTTATAGTCCGACTTTGCCGTATCCCCTTTGACCCAGGCCTCGGTCTTTATAACCTTGAGATTCACAAAATTGGGCAAATCCACCCCAATGGGCTTCTCTCGAAACATCAAGACCTTCACATTTAAATTTTCGATAAGATAGTATCTCGCTTCTCCAACGGTCTCCTCTTCAATCACAATCTGTTCATAGGTCTCATTGTCCATGAAATAATAATGATCCCCTTCTTTATAGAGATACTGCATCTCTCTCTCTTCCAACGAGGCCGGCTCGAAGCTGTCTCCTTCCCGGAAGGTTCGATCGATGGTCAATCCGGTGAGCATATTCTTCAGCTTCGTTCGATAAAGGGCTTGTCCTTTCCCGGGTTTGGAGAACTCAAAATAGGTGACCAGATAGGGTTCATTATTAATCATAATCTTTAAGCCCTTTTTCAAATCAGATGCCGTATACATCTCTCATCCTTTCTTTGCGTCCTTCTCATTAAAAGTCATAGAAGAATCTATTTTTAATGCTCTCAGCCATCAGTCGACCAAGGGATTGAAGGGCAGAGGCCTTGTTTGATTCGGTCATCAGGGGAGAGGTGGAGACACGATAGGTCCGGCTCTCAGTAAGATCTTTCTGAATCCAGAGGATCTCCCCATTTCTCCTCCGGAGCGCAAGATCCAATTTCACCGTGGTTTGATACTCCTGAGCAATCCCTGAGCGATCATAAGAAATCGAATGGATCTGAAACGATTTGATCACCCCTTCAAGGATGGAGTCCGCTTCTTTTCGATCGACCACTTTAACCCTTCTATCCTGAATGAATTCTCTGAGAAACCCCTGGGTCAAAGGAACTTCTATGCCGGGCTCAAAGGTTTGATTGACAAAGGTGGGGATAGCGATAGAGGTGATCCCCGGAGGCCGATGGGTCTCCATTCCTACCATCTGGTATCCACACCCTAAAAGTAAAACGGTTAGAAAAGTCAAAAAAACCACTCTCATAGGACCGATTAGCAGACAATATTGATTAACTTCTTAGGAACGAATATGACTTTCTTAATTTCCTTTCCTTCAACGTATTTCTTCACCCTCTCGCTTTTTAGAGCCCATTGCTTGATCTCTTCTTCTCCGGAGGAGACAGGAACCGTAATTCGATCTCTTAACTTTCCATTAATTTGAACGACAATGAGAATCTCTTCTTTAAGAATAGCCTCCGGGTCATACTCTGGCCATGGTCGCTTGATGATCGACTCATGATTCCCCAATTGTTCCCATAACTCTTCTGAAATATGAGGGACAAAAGGGGAAAGCAGAAGGACAGTCGTCTCGATGGCCTCCCGGATGACTCTTCTGGATATCTCATCCTCCTGATCCTTCAGATTGGAGGCATAAATTTCATTGACCAACTCCATGATCGCACTGATGGCCGTGTTGAAGTGAAACCGTTCGATATCTTCGGTGACTTTCTTGATGGCCTGATGGGTCTTTTGACGAAGGAATCTGGGTTCTCCTTCTAATGGGGTCCCGAAAGGAAGTGGAGTCAGACCTTTGAGGCGAGGGGACTGCTCCCAGATGAGTCTCCAGACTCGATTGAGAAATCGGAAAGAACCCTCTACCCCTTGATCGCTCCAATCCAGATCCTTCTCCGGGGGTGCGGCAAAAAGGCAGAACATCCTGGCGGTATCGGCACCGTATTTCTCGATGAGATACTCTGGATCCACCACATTCTTCTTTGACTTGGACATCTTTTCAAGCCGTCCCGCTTCGATCTCTCCTCCGCATTTTCGACAGTGAATCCGTTCTCCCTTTCGCTCTATCTCTTCAGGAAAGAGATAACCATCCCTTGGACATTCATAGACCTCCTTACATACCATCCCCTGGGTAAGAAGATTGGTAAAGGGTTCCTCCACTCCGACCCAGCCCAGCTCTTTCAATACTCGGGTAAAAAACCGGGAATAAAGGAGGTGAAGGATGGCATGTTCGATCCCTCCTATATACTGATCGACAGGCATCCAGTAATCCACCCTCTTTCGATCCAGTGGTCCTTCCTGATAGTCTGGACAGGCGAACCGATCGAAGTACCAGGAAGACTCGACAAAGGTATCCATCGTATCGGTCTCTCGTCTTGCAGGACCGTGACATCGTGGACATCGGGTCTCTACAAAATCTTTTACCTTTGCCAGAGGAGATTCTCCCATCCCCGTGATCTCTACATCAAGAGGGAGAACAACTGGAAGCTCTTCCTCTGGAACAGGGACCGTCCCACAACGATCGCAGTAGATGATTGGAATGGGGGCTCCCCAATAGCGCTGTCTTGAGATTCCCCAATCTCTCAAACGGTAACTGACCTTCTTTCCTCCTAACCCTTTTTCTTCGAGATATTTCGCAATCGCCTCTCTGGCCGAAACACTATCCATTCCATTGAAGGGACCAGAATGAACCAGACGACCTTCTCCTTCGTAAGCTTGTGTCATGGTTTCAGCCACCAGGGGATCCCCTTCTGGTTGAATGACAACAATGAGAGGAAGCCCATATTTCTTGGCAAATTCAAAATCCCTCTGGTCGTGTGTGGGAACACCCATTACCGCCCCTGTCCCGTACTCCATGAGAACAAAGTTTGCCACAAAGATAGGCATTCGCTCGCGGGTCATTGGATTGAGACAATAAGCCCCTGTAAAGACCCCTTCCTTTTCCGTGGTGGGAGAAGTCCGTTTCATCCAGTCTTGTCTCTTAATCTTTTCAATAAAGTCTCTCACCGCCTTTTCTTGGGAGGTCCCTTTCGAGAGGTCTAAGGCGAGGGGATGCTCCGGAGCCAGACTCATAAAGGTCGCTCCGAAGACCGTATCCTGACGGGTGGTAAAGACTTTGATCACGCCATCCCCATTCTCCAGAGGAAAATGAATCTCGGCTCCGATGGACTTTCCAATCCAGTTTCGCTGCATAGCGAGAACTCGTTCGGGCCAACCGGGAAGTCGATCACACCACTCGAGAAGCTCCTCTGCATAATCCGTAATTTTAAAGAACCATTGCTCCAGCTCTTTCTGGGTGACCCCGGGATCATCGGGATGACCCCGCCAGCAGGTTCCGTCTCCCATGACCTGCTCATTGGCCAGTACCGTTTTACAGATCTCGCACCAGTTTACCAATGATTTCCTTTTGTAAGCCAATCCCTTTTCATACATCTTGATGAAAAAGAGCTGCTCCCATTTATAATAGGAGACGTCACAGGTAGCGAACTCTCGATCCCAATCGTAACTGAAGCCCATCCGTTTGAGCTGATGCTTCATATACTCGATATTTTCATAGGTCCATTTTGCCGGATGGACTCCATGTTCGATAGCGGCATTCTCGGCAGGCATCCCAAAGGCATCCCAGGCCATGGGATGAAGGACATTAAACCCTTTCATCCATTTATATCGGGCGACCACATCTCCGATTGAATAATTCCGAACATGACCCATGTGGATCTTTCCCGAAGGATAAGGAAACATCTCGAGAAGATAGTACTTCTTTTTGTTCGGATCCTCGATGGCCTTAAAAAGCTTCTGTTCCTCCCAGATCTTCTGCCATTTTTCTTCAATCTCTTTTGGATTATATTTCGGGATCATCTTCCTGTCCTATCACTCCTTTAAAAATTTTTTCTCTTTTTCATTTTTCACTCTCGATTTTCCATTCTCCCAGCCTCAGCCTCTCATCATTCTTCTGATTCGAAGCCTTAAGGCATTGAGGCGAATAAAACCTTCAGCATCTTGCTGGTTATAAACCGTATCCTTTTCAAAAGTGGCAAAGGCCCCATGGTAAAGGGATCGTTCGGACTTCCGACCGACAACGATGCAATTTCCTTTGTAAAGTTTCAGACGAACCGTTCCGGTCACATCCTTTTGCATTTCATCCAGGGCCTTTTTCAAGACCTCCATCTCTGGAGAAAACCAGTAGCCATAATAAATCAGTTCCGAGATCTTTGGGATGAGACTGTCCCTGAAGTGCATAACTTCCCTATCCATCGTAATCGATTCGATGGCCCGATGGGCGATATGGAGGATGGTCCCTCCAGGCGTCTCATAGACTCCTCTTGATTTCATCCCCACATAACGGTTCTCGACCATGTCCACCCGACCGATTCCATTCTTCCCTCCCAGTTCATTGAGTCGTGCGAGTAATTGAGCCGGTGAAAGGGTCTCGCCATCTATTCGCTTGGGAATCCCATCTTCAAAGTCAATCTCTACATAGGTCGGTCTGTCCGGAGCCTTTTCCGGAGAAACAGAAAGGATAAACATCTCTTCTGGAGGTTCCGCCCAAGGATCCTCAAGGATCCCTCCCTCGAAGCTAATATGAAGAAGATTCCGATCGGTCGAGTAAGGTTTTTCTTTCGTGACCGGTACAGGTATCCCATTGGCTTTGGCATAAGCCATCAATTCTTCCCGAGATTTAAATTGCCATTGTCTCCATGGAGAGATCACCCGGATATATGGGTTGAGGGCATAATAGGTCAATTCAAATCGGACCTGATCGTTTCCTTTCCCCGTTGCTCCATGGGCAACCGCATCCGCGCCTTCCAGTTGAGCGATCTCTACCTGTCTTTTAGCAATCAAAGGCCGTGCAATGGAAGTACCCAGAAGATAGGTCCCTTCATAGACGGCATTGGCCTTCAGCGCAGTAAAAACATAATCCCTCACAAACTCTTCTCGAAGATCCTCGATATAGACCTTACTGGCCCCTGTGGACAAGGCCTTCTCCTCCAGATGGTCCAGTTCCTCTCCTTGTCCGATATCCGCAGTAAAAGTGATGACCTCGCATCCATATTCATTCTTCAGCCATCTCAGAATGATGGAGGTATCCAGCCCTCCTGAATAAGCCAGGACTACTTTTTTAACCTCTCCCTTCATGGAATCCTCCTTCTTTTATCCTTTAATATTTTTAAAGACCTCTTCTAAGGCTTCAAGCATTCGATCGACCTCTTCTTTCGTAATGATGAGGGGTGGAAGAAAACGGAGCACATTCCCCATTGTACAATTAATGAGAAATCCCCTTGTCATCATCTCCTTCACAACCGAGCCTCCTTCCATCTCGAGTTCCATTCCGAGGATGAGTCCTTTGCCTCGAACCTCTCGAATAAAGGGAAACCTCTTCTTCATCTCTACCAGTCGAGAGAAAAAATAGTCTCCGACCTTCTGACAATTCTCAAGCATCCGTTCTTCGAGGATAGCCCTCAGAGCAGCAACTCCGGCTGCCGTTGCCAGAGGATTTCCTCCAAAGGTCGAGGCATGATCTCCGGGTTGAAAGGCTTCAGCAATTCCCTTTCTGATCAGGAGGGCTCCGATCGGTACCCCTCCGGCCAGGGATTTTGCAAGGGTCATTAGGTCGGGTTTCACGTTCTCATGTTCATAGGCAAAGAGTTTTCCAGTCCTGCCCATCCCTACCTGAACCTCATCAAAGATAAGAAGGACGCCCTTTTCATCGCAGATCTCCCGAACGGCCTTGAGATATCCTTCCTGGGGAATTCGGACTCCCCCCTCTCCTTGAATGGGTTCAAGCATCACGGCACAGGTTTTTTCATTAATGGCCCTCTTCAATGACTCTGCATCGTTGAAGGGAACGTAACGGAATCCAGGGACAAGAGGATCGTATCCTTTATGATATTTCTGCTGGGCGGTTGCCGTGAGGGTGGCTAAGGTTCTCCCATGAAAGGATTGCTCCATGGTGATGATCTCGTATCGATTCTCTCCTGAGCTCTCCTTCGCATATTTCCGGGCAAGCTTTATTGCCCCTTCGTTGGCCTCTGCCCCGCTGTTGCAAAAAAAGACTTTATCCGCAAAGGAGTGTTTGCAGAGAAGGGCAGCCAGTTGAATCTGAGGCTCGATATAATAAAAGTTGGAAACATGGATCAGTTTTTCCGCCTGTTCCTGAATGGCCTTGACCACCTTGGGATGGCAATGACCTAAATTGCACACCGCCAAGCCAGAAACGAAATCGAGATACTCTTTCCCTTCCGCATCCCAAACCCTTGTCCCTTTCCCCCGGACAAGGAGGATCGGAAAGCGTGCATAGGTTGGGGCGATATATTGTTCGGATAGCCCCATCAAGGCTTTAGAATCCATTTTTTGATCTGCTCCTTATGGTTCTCTTGTAATCTGGGTCCCAATCCCTACATCGGTAAACATTTCTAAGAGGATGGCATGCTCTACCGTTCCATTAATGATATGGGTTTTGCTGACCCCCTCTTCCAAGGCATCCAGACAGCATCTGACTTTTGGAATCATTCCCGAAGAAATGATTTTCTTCTCGATCATCTCCCGAGCCTCAGAGGAAGAAAGGGTGGAGACAAGATTCTTTTCTCGGTCCAACACCCCTTCTACATCGGTCAAGAGGATCAGCTTTTCCGCTTTTAAGGCCGAGGCCACCTTTCCTGCGACTAAATCGGCATTGATGTTGTAGGTCTCCCCTGACTCCCCTACCCCAATTGGTGCAATAACAGGAATAAAACCCTCTTTCTCCAAGGCTTGAATGACCTCGGGCCGAACAGCCTTAACCTCTCCCACCATTCCAATGTCGATCTCTTCCTGGCCCTTTTCACTGCTCGATGCCTTTCTTAACCTCATCTTTTCAGCCAAAAGAAGCCCTCCATCTTTCCCGCTCAGGCCAACCGCCTTCCCTCCCTGTTGATTAATCAAGGAGACAATCTGTTTGTTTACTTTTCCCACCAGAACCATCTCTACGATCTCCATTGTCTCGGGATCGGTCACTCTCATCCCTTCGATAAATTCGGATTTCTTACCGATTTTACTTAGCATCTCACCAATTTGAGGTCCTCCCCCATGAACCACTACAGGATTCAGGCCGATATATTTTAGGAGAACCACATCGAGGGCAAAACTTCGCCTCACCCTCTCCTCCTCCATCGTGCTCCCCCCATATTTGATGACGACGGTCTTCCCCCAAAACCGTCTGATATAGGGGAGGGCTTCTATCAACACCTTTGCTTTCTCAATCGGGTGGTCCATCGAAGGCTCCTCTCATTAAGAATAATGAATCCAAGGGCTCAACATCGATCCATCCACTCTCTTTAAACGCTTGAACCCTTGGACTCTTTAAACCCTTCCACTACAAAATATATCGGCTTAAATCTTCATCCTCCACAAAGTCTTTCAATTTCTCTTTGACATACCTCGCATCGATGACCATCTTTTTCCCGCTCAACTCTGGAGCATCAAAAGAGATTTCATCGAGGAGTCGCTCCATAATGGTATAGAGGCGTCTTGCCCCGATATCTTCTGTGCGTTCATTAATCAGGGCCGCCATTTCAGCAATCTCTTCGATGGCATCCTGGGTAAACTCTAATTTCACGGATTCTGTCTCCATCAGCGCGGTATATTGTTTGATCAATGCATTTTCGGGTTCCGTTAATATTCTGACCAGATCCTCCTTTTTGAGAGAATCCAGCTCGACCCTGATTGGAAATCTTCCCTGAAGTTCTGGAATAAGATCAGAAGGCTTGGAGACATGGAATGCTCCGGCGGCGATGAATAGGATATGGTCTGTCTTGACCATGCCATATTTTGTCGTGACCGTCGTTCCTTCAACGATAGGAAGAAGATCCCTCTGCACCCCTTCTCGAGAGACATCCGGGCCATAGGTGGACTCCCTTCCCGCGATCTTGTCGATCTCATCGAGAAAGATGATGCCAGACTGCTCCACCCGTTCGATGGCTTGTTTAATGACCATATCCATATCGATCAATTTCTGGGCCTCTTCCTGTGCCAGGATTCGAAGGGCCTCTGGGACCTTCACCTTCTTCTGCTTTTTTTTCTTCGGGAAAAGGCTTCCAAACATCTCCTTGATATTGATATCCATCTCCTCCATTCCAGAGGCCGTAAAGATCTCCACAATCGGCAGGTTTCGATCCTGAACCTCTACCTCGACATATTTCTCATTCAACTTCCCTCCCCGAAGCATCTTCCGGAGTTTTTCCCGCGTCTCTCGGGTCTCCTCGCTTCCCCGATGGGACCCTCTCCCCGAAGAGGGCAGAAGCATATCCAGGAGTCTCTCTTCGGCCATCTCCTCGGCCTTCTGTTGAACCTTTTTGGACTCCTCCTCTTTCACCATATTGACCGCAAGGTCCGTCAAATCCCGAATCATGGATTCCACATCTCGTCCCACATATCCCACCTCTGTAAATTTGGAAGCTTCAATCTTCAGAAAAGGGGCTTGAGCTAATTTGGCAAGCCTTCGTGCAATCTCGGTCTTTCCTACCCCGGTGGGACCAATCATGATGATATTCTTCGGTGCAATCTCATCCCGGAGGGGTTCTGGGATCTGCTGCCTCCGCCACCGATTTCTTAAGGCAATGGCCACCGATCGTTTGGCATCCTTCTGCCCGATAATATATTTATCTAATTCCGAGACAATCTCTCTGGGAGTAAAGGTCTTAATCATAACTCCTCGATAAGGATTTGATCATTGGTATAGATACAAATAGAGGCGGCAATTTTCATTGCCTCTTCAACGATGCTTCTTGCATCCAGGTTGGAATGTTTGATGAGGGCTTTGGCTGCTGCATGGGCATAAGGACCACCGCTTCCGATAGCCGTCACACCATCATCTGGTTCAATCACATCTCCGTTGCCTGAAATAATGAGGGAGTGCTCCCGATCTGCCACAATGAGAAGGGCTTCTAATCTTCTTAGAATTCGATCCGTCCTCCAGTCCTTTGCCAGTTCTACCGCTGCCCGAAGAAGGTTTCCATTATATTGTTCCAGCTTTTCTTCAAATTTGGTAAAAAGGGTAAAAGCGTCTGCTGTGGCGCCTGCAAAGCCAGCCAGAACTCGATCCTGGTAGATCTTCCGGACCTTTCTGGCCGTATGTTTCATTATCGTCTGCTCAAGGGTGACCTGGCCGTCTCCTGCCATTACGGTCTTTCCTTTATGCCGAACACAAAGGATGGTAGTTGATTTAAGGCTCATCTCCCTTCTTTCTCCTCCCAATGGAAACTTCTTGGATGGGCTTTATCATAAACCTCCATGAGTTTCCCTGGAGTCAGGTGAATGTAGCGTTGAGTCGTGGATAGGCTTGAATGTCCGAGCATCTCTTGAATCTCTCGAATATCTGCTCCTGCGTCTAAGAGATGGGTGGCAAAGGTGTGGCGAAGGGTATGGGGACTCACTTTTCTTACAATCCCTGAGCTCTTCGAATACCTTTTGATGATTCGATCCACACTTCGGGCTGTCAGCCTTCCTCCTCTCGTATTGATAAAGAGAGGGGTATCTGGCTCTCCACCCATCCTATTCTCCAAATAGGCTTTGAGAGCCTCTATGGCCTTGGATCCAACAGGAACGATCCTCTCCTTTCTCCCTTTACCAAAAACCTTAACAATTCCAAGGGTTAGGTCTAAATCACGAAAATTCAGCGAAACCAACTCTCCCACCCTCAACCCACTTGAATAGAGGAGTTCCAGGATGGCCCGATCCCTGAGCTCCCTCTCCTTTTCTTCCCTCTTTGGGGAATCCATTAATCGGAAAGCCTCATCCACCGTGAGGGTGGTGGGGAGGGGTTTTTCAACTTTTGGAGTAGAAACCACCTTCGCAGGATTGACCGAGATTACCTTTTCTCGAATTAAATACCTGAAAAAAGACCTCAGGGTGGAGAGTTTTCTTGCGATGGAACTCTTCCTATTTTTTCGATGAAGAAAGCTTAAATACCTTCGGATATCGAACCGATCCACCTTCTCAATTTCCAATTGACCGTGGGGGTTAACCTTAATGTTAGAATCTTTCAGAAAATTTTCAAATTCTTCTAAATCCTTCCTGTAACATCTGCAGGTATGGGCAGAGGCATTCTTCTCCAGCGTGAGATACTGGATGAATTGATAAATCCATGGATGCTGACTGATCGCTTGGGAATCCATTCCCTTGGCTTTATTGTAACTTATTAAAATTTTTTCAACTTTTAGTTTATAACATAATTTCTAAAATTATCAATAAATTATTTTCTCGCCCAGACCTATCTTTATTAGGTGTGACAAACCGATAAGAAGAAGTTAAAATAATAAATCATAAAAGGAGACAAAACGATGTTCAAAAAGGTGACTCATGAAGAGATTGAGAAAACAAAATCATTTCATGGACATTGGTGCCCCGGTGGACATTGGTGCCCCGGACTGGCAATTGGGATTCGGGCAGCTGAATTTGTCCTGAATGAACTCGGGAAGGCATCGGATGAAGAGATGGTAGCTCTCGTAGAGACGGATAGCTGCGCGGTGGATGCGATTCAATTTCTTACGGGTTGCACCTATGGGAAAGGGAATCTCATTCACAAGGACTATGGAAAGAATGCCTTTACCTTTTATCGACGAAGGGATGGAAAGGCCCTCCGTCTGGTCGCGCGGCCCCGGGCTTTCAGCGGAGGGGATACCCTTTCTAAGTCTCAAGGGTCAATAGATCTTATTGAAACACTTCGCAAAAAAATTCAAACAGAAGGATTAACCGAAGAGGAGCAGCGACTCTGGGAAGAAAATCGCCTCAAGCGATGCAATCAAATTATGGAAGCCTCTTTTGAGGACCTTTTTGAGGTGAAGGTGCCCCTGGATCCTCCTCCTAAAAAGGCTCGGATCCACCAAAGTCTAATCTGTGAATCCTGCAAAGAATCGGTGATGGAGACTCGAACCCGTCGCTTCGAAGGTCAAATCTTATGTATCCCATGTTTTGAAAAATTGGAAAAGAGATAACCCTTCTATGTCCCGAGAAGAAGAGCTGAAAAAAGAAGGCTGGGAGAAACGTTTTACGATGGATGAACCAAGGATTTCCGAAATGGCAGAGCAGTATCGGGAATTGGGCTTTGAAGTGCTGATCGAACCCGTGGATCCCTCTTCAGAGGAGTGCCTGAGTTGTATTGCCTCCAACCCAAATCGTTATAAAACTCTCTATACTCGAAAGAAATAGAATGGATGGGTCAGATTTCTTGAAGCGAATTGAAAATCATCCCCCTATCATATACTTTTCAATCTCTTCCTCCGATAAGGACGAAACAAAAAGAGGATGGCCCTCTTCTTCCCCCATGATTTTCCATGAGACCTCGACCTGTCTCTTCCCTTTGCCTTTACTGTAACGGACCGTAATGGCGGCTGCTTTTTCAATTTCATCGGGTTTGGCATTCCCTCTTAAAAGAGAGAGAGGCCCCGGGAGGGAAGATAATTTCAATAACACGTCGCCCTTTTGGGCAAATGTCCGAATCTTTTGATTCTCTTCCTCGTTTCTTCCAACAATCAATTTCACCTCGGGAGAAAGGCGAAAATGTCTTCCAAATTTTAGCAGATGAACATCATGGAGGGTAAATTCAGGATGGTGAGTCATCAGGTCTTTCAATCTCTTTGAGAATCCAGGATCGGTAAGCAAACATCCTCCTGCAGGGCAGGGATAGTCTCGGATCCCTAATTGTTCTGCTAACTGGATTTGTGTTTTTCTTGATCGTCCCTGAATATTAAGAAGCTTTTCTCTATCCACCCACCCCTCTTTTTCAGGAATCGTGATAGGAAGAAATTTAGCGGAAAGAGGTCGAAGGATGAATCCTTCCAGCCCTGCCTCTTTCTCAATCAATCGCATCGTCTCTCTCCGTTGTGACATCGGTCTCTGACCCAGAACTTCTCCTGTGACGATAAAAGAGGCCCCTGAGGCTTCCATATAAGCCTTTGCCTTCCTCAGCATGAAGATCCGACAATCGATACAGGGATTCAGGTTGCTTCCATATCCATGTTTCGGATGCCTCACCACTTCAAGAAACTCTTGAGAGACATTGAAGATCTTCAAGGGAATCCTCAAGCTTTCAACAGCCTTTTGAGAGGCCAAACACGAAGACTCTTTGGAGGTACAGGTACAAAAGAGAGTAATAAAATTGATGGCTTCAAGATCGATCCCTTGATCCAAAATCAATCTGGCTGCTAAGGTACTATCCAACCCACCTGAAAGAAGAGCAATGGCTTTCATGAAAGGACCTCGTTCATGGATCCCGTGCGAAATCCCTGAAGATCAAGAGTCACGTATTTATATCCAATTTTTTTAAAATGATTGACCACTTTCTCTCTTAAAGATTTTCCCATTAGCCGATCTATCTCCTCCGGGTACAGTTCAATCCTTGCCAGATCCCCATAGTGTCTAACCCTTACCTGTTTAAATCCTAAACCGATCAAGAATTCCTCCGCTTCCTCTACCCTTCTCAGCTCCTCCTCTGTAATCTTGCTATGGTATGGAAATCTTGAAGCTAAACAGGCAAAGGATGGCTTATCCCATGTAGAAAGCCCGAGTTCTTTGGAAGCCTCTCTCACCTCATTTTTTGAAAATAAAGCCTCTTTTAAAGGACTCCTTATCCCCAATTCTTTGATCGCCATCTTCCCCGGTCTATGATCTTTCTCATCATCCAATGTCGAACCTTCGACGATATGGAAGAACCCTTCCTTCTCTGCAACTCTTTTTAATTCACTAAAAAGCTCTTTTTTGCAAAGATAGCATCGATGGATTGGATTATCAGAAAATCCCGCAATATTAAGTTCGTTGGACTCGATGAGGATATGTCTTACTCCAATCTCTCTACCTATTTTCTTGGCACATTCCAATTCCCTTTGAGGGTATAAGGGAGAGGTGGCCGTCACTGCAAGAACGTCTTTCTCTCCAAGACTATCTCTGGCCACCTTTAATAGAAAGGAGCTATCCACCCCCCCTGAAAAGGCAACCAGTACCTTATTCATGGACTTCAATATCTCTTTTAACTTTCTCATCTTATCGGCTAAATTCAACTCCATCGTACTCATCAAGGTTCCCCGCTTTTGGGCCCTATAAGAATGGTCAAAATCCCCTTTCCCTTTCCTCAATTTAATCCATCACTTCCTTAATCCATCCTCCTCCAAGGAGTTTATCCTCCTGGTAGAAAACGGCTGCCTGCCCGGGAGTGATAGCCTTTTGAGGGAGCTTAAATTGGACGATCCACTGCCCCTCTCCTCGGAAGGAGACCATCGCCTCTGCCCCGGGGTGATTATATCGAATCTTCACGTGGGCTTGGATCGACGACTCTACCTTTTTTGAGGAGATCCAATTTAATTGATCCACCACGAAGGTCTTCCGGTAAACCTCTCGTTCCTCGCCGACGAAAAGGGCATTCTTTCCCCGATCCATTCCAATGACATAAAGAGGTTTTCCTTTTGCCAGACCGAGCCCTCTTCGTTGACCAATCGTATAGAATGCAATCCCTTTATGCCTCCCCAAAAGATTCCCATCCTGGTCAAAAATGGGTCCAGGTTGAAGAAGAGAATTCTTTATTCTTTCGGTAAGAAAAGAGTGATAAGAATTCTCTGAAATGAAGCAAATCTCCTGGCTTTCAGGCTTATTATGGATAGGAAGCCCGAAATAAAACGCTTTCTTTCGTACCTCCTCTTTTCTGAACTCCCCTAATGGGAAGAGGATATGGTGAAGTTGAGGTTGTTTTAAAGAAAAAAGGAAATAGGATTGATCCTTTCTCCGATCTATCCCCTTCTTTAAGAGATACTCCCCCTCCGTCTTATCGTACTCTATTCGAGCATAGTGGCCCGTAGCGACATACTCTGCACCCATTTCCAGGGCTTTCTTTAAAAAGGATCCGAATTTGATTCTTTCGTTACAGAGAATACAGGGATTAGGAGTTCTTCCACAGAGATACTCGTTACAAAAATACTGAATCACTTCTTTTTCAAAATCCTCGCCTAATTCAAAGACATAAAAGGGAATCCCCAGTCGAAGGGCGACTCTTCTCGCATCTTCAATACTGGAGGCATCACAACATCTCCTCCCTCCGATAGAGTTTTGATGGATTCTCCCGAGACACATCGTTGCCCCGATGACTTCAAATCCCCTTTCTTTGAGGATCCCTGCGGCGGTACTCGAATCGACTCCTCCACTCATGGCCACGACGACTCTTTTTTGTCTTCTGGGAAGATTCATTCTTAGAAAAGAATCTCCATGGCTCGATAGGGGCAGGCTGAAATACAGAGACCGCAGGCGATGCACCTTTCCTTTTTAAAAGAGACTTCCATCGTCGTCCGGTTCACCTCTAATGCTTTTGGAGGGCAGATAGAAATACAGGCGGTGCAATGGGTACAACGATCCTCATACCATTTCACATCCTGAGCTAAGGGTTGAACCTCTACGCCCAATTCTTTGATATAATGAAGACCTGCCTCTAAGGCCTGTCGTTTCCCTGTAATCTCTAAGACTAACCTTCCTTCCTCCTTGGGGGTAATATGGGCCCTTAAAATATTCACGGTTAAATCAAAATCTTTGACCAGTTTGGAGATCACAGGTTGCTCGACCACATGAGGGGGATAATTGAACACGACCCTTCTCTTTTGCATCACGTCCTCCCTTTCCTCCCTCTATCTCTTTTTAATCGGTCTCTCTTTTAGGGGTTTAAAAACGATTCCAGAATCCACGGAAGGAAGAAGTTCCACCGGTTTAGTTAAAAAGAACTTCCCCATTTGAATCCATTCTTTCAGAATCTGGGCAATCTCCCTTGCTTTGAAGTAGCTGGAGAGTCCGGAGGTAGGAACCTCTTTCCCTTGAACCAAGATTTTCCCGCTCTTAAGTTCTTTATAATTGACCCATCCTAAGGGTTCTGAGATCATCTGGGGATAGGATTCGCTATAGTCGATGACAGGTGCCCAGATGTCTTCATCTCGAACCATCGTATATTCCAGAATCTCCTCGTCGAGGATGGGAATGGGAATCCCAATTCCTATGGTCAGAGTCGGTCCATATCCTATAAAAGAAGTCCCCCGAAGCCATTTAGGACTCATCAATTTTAGATCCCCTTTTACCGAAAGGGTCCCTGCCCCCATTTTGGGAACCCCTTTTTCGGTCCTTTCTACATTTGGATTATGTTGTGTCCCGCTGCCAACGACGTAACCCATTCCACCTCCCAAAAAGATTCTCGTCCCAATCCCAATCGTTTTATAATAGGGGTCGTTGAGCAAAGGACTTAACTGCCCCGCGCTACAATAGTTTGCATTTCCTAATCGAGGCTGAAGCATTCCCATATAGGTATAGAGAACCCGATCCGAAAGATTCACTGCCACATTATAATTCTGATAAGCATTTCGAATATTAAATAGCACTGCTTCATTAAGATCCTTTAAAGAGATATAAGTCTCGAGACTTTTTCTAGGATAACAGTCTGTTCCATAGGCTATTGCCACGAGCCTCACATCTCTACCTGAAACGAGTTCTTCGATCACATGCCCTCCCCCGTAAGAAAATCTCCCGGGATAAATCTTGTTTCGCGGATCATCCTCTGGAATCGCTGTAGCTCCTAAGAAAAAATCGACCGCCGCCAACCCTGGATAGGCTGGAACATCGTTAAGATAAACCTTTCCGCCTCCCAATTTAATTCTGGGTTTGGTATGCCCTAAATTAAAATAGGCACCTGAGGAACACATGGGGGCAAAGGTCCCTGTGGTGACCACATCGACTTCCTGGGCTGCCTTCTTTACTCCCTTTTGTTTCCCAAACTCGATAATCTCTTCCGCGGTGAAGACGACGACCTTCCCCTTCTTAATCTTTTCGTTAATTTCCTCGATGGTCTTAGCCATTTCCCCTCCTACTTCTTATCCTTTATATTTGATAGAGTGGCGTAAAAATCTCTTCCTTCCCTCTCTTTCGATTTAACAATTCCTCTAAGGTAATAGAGGAGAGGATATTTTGAATTGCCTGAGAAATCTCTCTCCAGACCTCTCGGGTTACGCAATGGGAAGCTTTGCGGCAGTTTTTCGAATCTCTTAAACAACCCACTATTTCAATGGGACCTTCTAATACCTCTACAATCTCTGAGAGATAGATCTCAGATGGGGATTTCGCCAAGGAATACCCACCTTTTGAGCCTCTGATGGATTTTACCAAACCAGCTGTTCGAAGGGGAATAAAGACCTGCTCAAGATATTTTAACGAAATCTCTTCTCTTCTGGCAATTTCTTTTAGTTCAATCGGGCCTTTTCCATAACCGGAAGCGAGTTCAACCATCGCCCTTACCCCATATCTAATTTTTGTTGAAATTTTCATAAGTTAAAAATCATACTTTTTCTATAGGAATTATTAATCATTAACTTACCCCTTTTTGATTGTCAAGGATTTCTGACCCGTAATGAAGGTCAATTTAGGAAGGGAAAAAGAAGGGGATCCTCAAATGAACCGAACTCTTAAAACCTCTTTTGTCTCAGGGGTAATTTTAAATCTTTCATCGATCCGATGGCCCACAATCCAGGCAATCCTGTCTCCAGAGATTAAGAGGGGAATCTTTGACCTTTCTATTCTTGGAATTTTATGATTAATAAAATATTCTTTTACTTTTTGAGTTCCTTTCAATCCCAAAGGCTGAAATCGATCCCCCGGTCTAACATTTCTGACTTTCAGGGGAAAACAAATTTTTTGAAAATCAAAAAGGGCCATATTGGGGGAGCGCTCATTGCCTTCTTTAAAAAATCCCCTCTGCCCCTTTTCTACCTCCACTTCCCTCTGGATCTCTCTGATATAGGTTCGACCTGGAACGGGGAGTTCTACCTCGAAAGGAGGGGTCACCTCCATTTTTCCTTTCTTTAAAAATATCCAATTATATTTCTTTTCCAGAAAGGATTCCTCTGAGAGCGGCAATGAGAAACTCGCAGGAGGATGAGAGAATCTCTCAAAGATTCGTCGCTGATTCAACACGGTCTCTTCTCCTCCTTCATCGACCCCACCTATTTTTAAGAGCCTTCTAATCACCCGCCATTGCAAGGCTGGGTGCAGGGATCGATAATCGGAAAATTTAAAGGCGAATCCTCCTTCCTTTTCCTGAACCAACCCTTGAAATGCCCTTTCCGCCTCCCTCTCCAGAAAATCATCTTCGAGGCGAAGAATCTTTGAGGTCTCTAACAGGATCTTCTTGAAATGGGGTTGGTACTCTTTCTCGATCCAGGGAATGAGATCCAGTCGGATTCGATTTCGAAGATAATCCCTTTGAATATTGGAAGAATCGATTAAATAGGGGATTCCCTTTTCTTTAGCAAAAGACTCGATGTCCCTCCTCCAAACCTCAAGAAGAGGTCTGACCACCTTTCCGTCTCTTAGGGGAAGCATCCCCTTTAATCCTCTTATTCCAGCCCCCCTCAACAATCTTAAAAGAATCGTCTCGACTTGATCATCGGCATGGTGTCCCAAGGCAATCTTTTGGGCCCGATGTTTATGAAGGAGCTCTTCAAAAAACTTAAAACGAATCTTTCGTGCCGCATCCTCAAGAGATAATCCTTCTCTTTTTTGGAACCCTTTCACATCAAACTTTCCGTACTCAAAGGGGAGACCCAACTTTGAAGCTTCCCTTTGAACAAACTCAGCCTCCCTCTCTGATTCTCCAATGCGAAGGCCGTGGTTCACATGAGCCACAATAAGGATAAGATGGAAGGTCTCGATGAAGGAGTTCAGGAGATAAAGGAGAACCATTGAATCCAATCCACCCGAAACTCCTACGATGACTCGATCGCCATCATGAAACAGGTGGTATTGGTCAATGGTACGTCTAACCTGAGCGTCTAACATTCCGTCCGCTCATGGAGGGATTCCTTATTCCCTTTCTATTTTTCACCGGTGGGTCCTACCCGAATTTCAACCTCTGTATTCCCCCACCATTTCTCCACGATCTTGATCATGCAACTCTTTTCAGGTTTCGAAAAATTGAGGATGGACTCTTTTCCTTTATAGCTATTAATCAACTTCCAATTATCCTTTTCCATGGAATGGATAAAAAAACCGATGAGGGATTCCGAATCGAGTCTCCATTTGGTAAAATATAGAACTCCGGCTTTAAATCTCGGGGTTTCATAAACAAAAGATCTTTTTTGTTTAAAATTGAGTTCCTGAGGGACTCGAACATCTTCAAAATAATAGTATTTTCCTCCGAGCGTATCTTTTGCAGACTCCTCCCTCTTTTCTCGAGAGAGGGTGGAACATCCCCCTAATAGAAAAAGAACCGACACGAAAAGAATTGCTGCTATCCATCCCATTTTTCTTTTTGCAAAAGAGTTCATCGGTCTCCTCCTTCCCTTATGAATTTAGTCTAAAATTTAATCTAATCTTCCCTTACCCCTCTGTCATTTCCCATCAAGGTCGGTTCGTACAGATGAATATGAATATTCCCTAATCGGGGCAAATCTTTTTGGTCAAAAGGAGAGGGAGGCGGAATAGAAACAGATCGAGGGTTCACGGTTTCAAACGAAAATGGGAAAATCACTTCGTTACTCTCATTTCCTGCTTTATCAAAGATCGAAACTCTTATGGTGATAGAGGTCCATTCTCTCAAATAATGGGTGTTGGAGCTAAAGGTATTCCACTGGAGGTACCCACGTAACGTTTTCCGGAACTGGGGTTTCAGAATAATCCAATCGGTTGGATAACGACCAAATCCAATCTGATCGACCACTGTAGCCACCCTGAACATATCTCCATCAGGGTCTTCAGCTTCAAGATAAAGTTTCAGGATAGATCCATAAGGCCCTTTTTCAATAGCAAAAGAATGGGTAATGATGGGTGGGCTGTTTTTCTCCCCCGAAAAACCTTGGGGAGCTAAGAGAAAAACAATTAAAACTAAAACCGAACCGATAAAGAACCTAATTTTTTTCATTTCCCTCCTGCCTCCTGGATTAAATATAAAACTTCCAAGCCAGACTTTTCAATAGAAGGATCGGGTTGGAATAAGAAGACTTTAAGATCTTTTTTGAAAAAGGAGAGCGACCTTTTTAGCCTCCTCATAGATTTGTTTAAGCGGGACGTTCTGAGTGAGTGCCAATTTTTTACAGTCCTCATATTCAGGGGAGAGGTTGATCGGCTCTCCCTTCCAGCTGGCTAATTTAAATCGGAGAGGGCCATATTTCGTCTCAAGGCTTATCACCTGCCTCGCAGCACAACACCTCGTTTCCTCTCTCCATCTTACCCCTATGGTGGTGGTTTCTTTCATTAAAAAATCAATAATAGGCGAAAGGTGATCAGGAGAAGAGAGAATGGTGAGGAGGGTAGCAGGTCGGTTTTTTTTCATCAGAAGGGGAGTGAGGAAAACTTCTAATGCTCCCATTCCCAGTAATTTATCCATTACATATTCATAAAATTGTGGATTCATATCATCGATATTCGTTTCAATAATCATTACTCTTTCATTTTCGGATAGATCCTCAAGACGACCTATCATCAATCGAAGAAGATTGGGTTGGGCAAGATCATCTTTTCCCGCTCCATATCCCACCTTTTCTATCCTCATTCGTGGGAGGCTCCCAAATTCAGAACCTAAAAAAGCAAGAAGAGCTGCTCCTGTAGGAGTGAGAAGTTCCCTCTCTATGCCGGAGGAATATATGGGTTTTCCTTCCATTAGAGCGAGGGTGGCTGGGGCTGGGACAGGAAGAATTCCATGTTCGCACTTTACTAACCCCGATCCCACGTTGACCGGAGAGACATATACCTTCTCGATCTGAAGCTGTTCCACTCCCCAGACCGCCCCGACAATATCGACCAAAGAATCGAGACCTCCGATCTCATGGAAATGGATTTCCTCTACTGGTTTCCGGTGGATCTTCGACTCGACCGAAGCGATTCTCTCCAAAATCTTCTTTGTTTTCTCTTGGATCGGTGGCTCAAGCCTACTTCGATCGATGATCCTGAATAACTCCTTCAAGGTCCGATGGTTTTTTTTCTCCCCCTTCCCCTCTACAAGGACTCGGGTCCCGAAGAGTCGACCGAAGCGATTCTCTCCAAAATCTTCTTTGTTTTCTCTTGGATCGGTGGCTCAAGCCTACTTCGATCGATGATCCTGAATAACTCCTTCAAGGTCCGATGGGTTTTTTTCTCCCCCTTCCCCTCTACAAGGACTCGGGTCCCGAAGAGCCCTCCCCTTAAAACCCTTTTCGTCTTCAATGAGAGGGTTGGAATTTTGAGTTTTTTCAATTCTTCCTTTAGTTGGCGAGGGCTCAAACCCGCATCAATCAGAGCCCCCAGAATCATATCTCCACTTGCACCCGAGAAACAATCAAAATAGGCTATCTTCATTTTTTATTCCCTTTTTGGAAAAAGTTATATATTGACAACTTCCAAAGAATTGATTAAAAATGGAATGGGTTTGGCGGTGTAGCTCAGCTGGTCAGAGCATGCGGCTCATATCCGCAGAGTCCGGGGTTCGAATCCCTGCACCGCCATAAA
>Ga0209102_1000282_pt1 | contig 34646 bp, 37 predicted proteins | sample ConPoolayeHmetaG_FD_185483 | JGI IMG/M metagenome (GOLD analysis project Ga0209102, IMG submission 185483) | Hot spring microbial mat communities from California, USA to study Microbial Dark Matter (Phase II) - Cone Pool mat layer H metaG... ...
CATCATACCAGCCCAGAAGCTCCTCCAGATCGTCAATCTTCCCCAAGTCCAGCAGGGCCGATGCCAGCAGGTAGCGGACTCCCTGGTTATCATTGGGGTTGAGCCTCAAGAGCTCACGGAAGTGGCCTACTGCTTCTTCCAATCTCCCCAGCGCCCACAGGCATTGAGCCAGTCCCAGTCTCGCCCGCATATAGGGCCTCGTCTCCACCATACCCCAGAAGTGACCGACTTCTTTCTCAAATATCTCCTTCCCCAGCGCCCGTTCCCCCGCTTTAACCCCGGCCTCATAAAGCTTGAGGGCCTCCTCCGGACTATTTGCCTTTTCTTCTGCCAGCAGGACATAGGCATCGGCGCAGTCCGCTGATATCTTAAGCGCCTGCTCGGCTAGTTCCAGCCTTCTCTTGCCCACCGTCTCCAGAGCCTGGTATACCAGGCTCTGCGCCTGCTCCAGAGGCGTCCTCGGCTCCCACTGAGGTAGCCTGCCGTCCTTGTTTATCTCACGGATGTATCTGTTCATCTCGTCAACGGAGCTAAAGTTCTTTCCCTCCAGTTTCTGCTTTAAAGCCAGGAGTTCACGCTCCATGAGGCGCCGGTCAAAAGAGGGCTTTGGTGCTGGGGACTCCTCACGACCGCAGCATTTCTTGTACTTTTTACCGCTGCCGCAGGGACACGGGTCGTTGCGCCCGACCTTCTTTGCTTCCAGCGCATTGAGGAGACGTTCGTACCTATCGGCGCTGTCGCGGTCGCCGGTCTCGTATGAAATCTCGATAAGCTTCTCATACACTACCCGTAGCTCCTTTTTACCATCGGGCTTTGCTAAATGTCTCTGAGCCACAGCCAGCGCTCTAAGGTAGCAGTCTTTGGCTTTTAAAAAGTCCTTTTCACCGTAGGTGGTATAGTATTCACCGGCCCGCAGGAGAAACCAGGGATCATCAGGATTGCGGCTGATAATCTCCTGCGACAACCTCTCCGCCTCCTCTTTCTTCCCTAGGCCAAATAGACACTCCGCCTTGAAGTCAAGGAGGATATCGTCACCGAGACCTTCACCCAATATTCCGGCAACATCAATTACCCTCTCGTATTCCTCATGGCCTATCATGTTCCGCATCAGGTCATCAAGGAATCTTTCGAAGTCATAGAAGGTGGTTTTGCTGAGCTTCTCGTAGAAATCACGGCGCAGGCGGCGGCCTGATGGCGTTTCCTCGATAATGTAGCGACAGATGACGTCAAGCGCCTCCCGGCTGCGGCGGTAAAGCTCTTTCCATCTTTCCTTCAGGCCGGCCTTAACCATCTCTTCAATCAGGTTGTCCACCTGCTCGGCGACGAATTCCACCGGTGGTTTATCCGGCACCAGGCGTTTCCACAGCTCCTCGCAGGCCATCCAGATGAAATCTTCATCGGCATCGGTAAACTTAGCCACGGGGTAATATTCCGCCTCGGTAAGGTCTTCACAGGAAAGGTACTCAGCCGTCTTGGCAACGAATGAGTTTAGGTCAAAGGTGGGGACAAGCTCCTTCAGCTTACTGATAATTTCCTCATTGCTCATGCCCGCCACTTTTTGGGGCTCCCAGCGGGATCGTTCCCTTTCCATACCTTTTTCCTGCTTTCCTAGAGACTTTGGCCAGTCCGGCTAACCACCTTCTGATTATAATCTTCCAGCGGGTAACAGGACAAGAAGACTTGACGGCGCGATGTTGACATGGCGTAACAGAAATGCTAATATAAACTGTATCATCAATACTAGTAACAGAGCAGGAGGGCGGCATGAAGCAGATCAATGTTCGCGTGGACGATGAACTTGGCGAGGCGTTCTACCGGTTCTGTCAGGCGCAGAAGACCACGCCCTATGAGCTTCTAAATGCCATTATTGGTTTTTATTCCAGGGGGCAGATTCTTACCGAGAAGGCTAAAGGGAAAGCACTTACCCAGGATGAAGCCCTAATCGAGCTGGGTCGTATCGTTGCCGACATGAAGAAGTTCGCTAGGGCTAATGGTGAGTTTACGAAGGCGGTCTCCGAGCTTCTGAAGCCTCACGGAGTTACCCTCAATCAGCTCTGGCCCACTTAGGAGGTGAGAGGGACGATGGCAGCTTTCACAAAAAAGAGGCGGTGCCGCTGCAACCGGTCACCGCCCTGGAGATAGTAAGTACGCAAGCTGGGCGTTTACACTATCCCCTCTTTGTATTCTACCTGGAGGGGAAGGATTTTTCAATCTTTTTGATATGGAGGCCTAACCCAATGAATACAAAACAACAACAAACGGTAATAGCAAGCGACGATAACCAGGCAGCCCTACACTGGCTGAGGCAGACGCTTTCTGCTGCCTTTGAAGTATCGCCGCTAACGGTGTCACTGAAAAAGAGAGCCACCAGCTTTGTCTGGAGAATCCCGGGCTGGCTCTTAGCGGCGTGGGCCAGGGTGTTCAATGTAGACTATAAGCATGGCTTTGAGGTCTGCCCCAACCTTCCCGAGCACCTTCGCAGCGATACAAGCAGGGAGCTTTTGGCCCAGGCCTTTGAATCCGAGCGCGCTGCCCCCACCATCCGAAGCCTGCGTCAGACGGTCGTCACAGTGCTGGGGCTGCTTCGGCAGGGGTACCTTCCCGCCGATGGCGAAATGATAGAAAGAGGCATTGCCGCTCTGGCGCTCAGCCGGTGCACCCGTACCGGTTGCGAGTTTATGACCGAATCCGGTACTATTCTTCAGGACTCGCCGCTCCCCGATCGTCTTCTGAACAAGTACAGACTGGCTCTGGAGCAGGGCGACGGCGGCAAGCTAAAAAATATCGACGCCGCTTTGAAATCTTCGAGCTACTGCGGCTGGATAATCAGCCGGCTTCGTGAGGTCAAGAGGTGGCTGTCGGGCTATAGAGAGTTAAACATCCGCTGGGAAATCGAGACATTGCCCGATAACGGCGGAGTTTATGAATTTCTATTGAAGGGAGGAAAAAATAATGGAGACAAAGGCTAGGCTTGTACTGAGGGAGTCGCACGAATCCTTGCTTGACGGCTACGGATTTGAAAACCAGCGCGAGGACGGATTCAAGCTTGCAGCGCAGCATGGAGTGAAAATAGTCAAGGTACACGAGGTAGTGGAAAGTGCCACCAAGTGGAAGCGAGAAAAGCTGGAAGATATTATCGCTGAGGCTATAGAAGAGAAAGAGGAAATACCATGGGTCATCTTCGGCCGGGTCGACCGCGAAGCCAGAAATCAGCTGGCTGGTGCTTACTATGTTTATCAGCTTATCTCGGCGGGATTGACTGTCGGCATTGCCACGCAGAACCTCATTCTTCACCGGGGAAGCCCTCCGATGGACTTCTTCCTGTTTAACCTCCACCTTTTCAAAGCAGAGGAGGACGCTGGTCAAATGAAGCGTAACTTGCTCGGCGGGCGGGACAAGCTCGCTGAAAAAGCAGGTCAATTGCCAAACGGCACACCTATCTGGCCCTTCGACTATTACTCAAAGAAGGTCTACGGCCAAATGACGACGGGCAAACCGGTCCTCAACCGGGAAAGGGCAGAATGGGTACGAAAGTGGTATGAAGCCATCATGTCTGGCGATATGGGTATAAATGGGATAGAGCGATGGATGTTGAAGGAAAACGTCAAAACCAAGCGCGGTAATAGAATTTCCGCTACGCATGTCCGCGACATCCTCACCAGCAGACAGTTACTCGGTGAGTTTAGCTGGAAGGGTAAAGTCTACCTCAAGGATGAAAGCCTGCGGATCCTTACTGATGAGCAATTTCAGGCGCTTCAGGCGAAGCTGCGGGAGAATAGAGACCGGTCTTACTATAACGCCGTAAAGTATGACTATCCGCCCTTACCTATCGTGCGACACAAGTGTGGCCAGTTGATGGACCGGATACCACTTCAGGGCTATCATGATAAGAAAAGGCTCTATTACCGCTGCAATAAGTGCAAAGGGGGCGGCCAGTACGTCATGGCTCAACCAATATGGGAGAGGCTACGCCCCGAACTGCAGGCAAGTCTGCTGCGTGAGGAGCGGTTAATTCCGGCACTAAGGGCGTATTACGCCGATAACACCGCGGCCGTGACTTCGCTTGAGAACCAGCTTTCACAGATAAACCGGGCCATTGCCGAGCAGGAAGGTAAAAAGGATAGAGCCTTCCAGTTGGGCATCGAGCTAAAAGGCTACCCCACTGAGAAGGTGCAGGCGGAGATAGATAAGGCCGAAGAAAAGATTTGTAAGCTCAAGCAGGAGAAGGCCGAGTTACAGAGACAGATACATATCGCCAGGCAGCGGATACTCGATGAAGAAGGCATAAGGCGTTTGTGCCGGGAGATTCAGGGCAATCTTGAGGGCCTGGACAAAGACGGCTGGCTCAAGCTGAACAAACGTATCGGCCTTGTGGTTACAATCAACGACAAGGACGACATCGTCGTCAAGGTATCCCTGCCACCGGTGCGGGCAGTGGAAAACGAATTTAGCCGATCCCTGTCCGCCAATGCCCGACTTAAGGCGTTTACCAGCATCGCCTTATGAGCGATAAAGCCTGAGCCTGAACGCTTGCCCACGATATTAACTTGTTCCACTTAACCCCCTTTTGGCTATCCGATAGCTGGGCAAGGTCTATCGGCTTCGCCTAGTAGTAAGCCACCGATAACCCGCAACCCGCTGGCATTATCGGTGCTCCCACTATATATATCTCCGAAAACGCCTCAAAATTGGACATTCAAAAGAGCATTTTTTGCTCTGCTTGCCTGTATCGCTCCAGATACTTGTAGTCTCTCCAGTCCAGTTTATCGCCTCTGTGTAGCTTGTAGACTATTTCTACCAGTCGTTTCGGATAGCCTATCTCCCAAGTGGTATTGCTGACCCAAGCGTCAAGGTCAATTGCCCTGTCATCGGCTATCAGCTCTCCAAGCTCGGTTATATTCCCCTCGTCATCCAGTATAGGCTTTGACAGGTATTCCAGCTTGATAGCCTTCGGACATTCGGGATACAGCCAGTCCTCTTTACACTTTGCCCTTTGCGCCTTGCTACAGTGTCCGCAATCTAAACCACTGGTGATTTTGTAGTGCTTGAACCAGTAGTCGGCTACGGCTCGGCTGGCTATCCGATACATAACGGCTTCTGTAAACGGCTTGTGTCCGTTATTCCGCTCGGCTACGGCTAGCGTCAAGATTATGGTGTGGAGTAAGTCCTCTCTATCCTGTGCCATAGCCTTGTGGGCAAAGCGTGAAGCTACCTTATAATAGGTCAGCCATTCGCCGTCCAGATGGTCATAGCCATTATGACCGTTACCGTCAACTTGCTTTCGCCTGTGCCTTCCGTTAGACTTGATACTACGCAAGGTGTGTGTCCGTGTGGTTTGGCAGGTGGCTAACTTACCGCACCATCGGCATACGCCTTGCGCCGTTTCCAGTGTCCAGACTTTACCGCATCGGCTACAATGCCCTTGCGGTCTTTGACCGTCTGGTGGTGATGTTACCGCTACAACCATCGCTTACCCCCTTTGAGCTTATTTGCCCTTTGAGGCAAGCGTTCAAGGCTTGAGCTTTGTCCGTATTCAGTTATTAAGGTGCTTTTTTTACAGCTTCATTATTGAACAAAAGACTCTTTTGTGATATTTGATAACCTAGCACCTGTGTCTTCTCCCCTGCCAGGGCGGAAAGGCTTCATAAGTAAACAGAATCTCAGCCCGGCCGTAAGCTGATAGACACGGTCGGCTGTGTTGTATTGACAGTTATAAGCGTAATCGCTTACACTTGATTAGATGGAAGTGCGATTAAGTCGCCATACCAAAAACAAACTGAGGCTATATAAGCTGACACCAGCAGATATAGAGGAGGCAATTAACGAAGGCGAAAGGTTGAGGCACGGGGATAAGTGGGAGTTCCGGTACGAGAAGCTCAGGGTAATATGGGTTATGGTAGGTTCATATGCTCTGGTGATAACCGTAATGAAAACCAGATAGAGGTGGGAGATGGTAAGAGAAGCAAGAATACAGGAAATGCCCAAAGGTGCTCTGAAGATTGAATATGAGCCCGAGGTTGACATTCTCACTATTTATCTTCAGGATCCGGAGACTCCTTTGAGCCATAGTAGCGAGGCGGAGCCTGGGGTGACACTGAACTACGCTGAAGATGGTAGCCTGTCTTCAGTAGAAATCTTGGACGCCAGTAAGCGTTACCCACCTCAACAGCTGGCCGCGCATAGTCTTGATGAACTGATTGATCTCAGAACGGCATCGAAGTTGGCTGCGATTGCACCGGTCACTCTGAGAACACAGGCAGAGAAAGGCAGACTCTGGGCAATAAGACTGGCTGGGCAATGGGTGACCACACGGGAGCGCCTTCAGCAATACCTCGACAGTCGGTCTAAGACGGGCAAGGCAACAAACTAATGGCTAAAGCACTCCCCACGACCATTAGAGTCGGAGTGACGAAAGACTAACCGCATGTCTGCGGAGTGCAATGACGACCAACCAGCACCGGACGGGGATTTTACGCTGTAAGAAATGCGGAGAGGAGATTACCTATCGCAACTGGAATCCCAACACTGAGCCTATGTACTACGCCCAGTGGGAGTGGAACAGGGCTGTACTCAGACACGGCTGGCGATGTCACCCGGCAGATTTCCCAGGGGGGTTTTCCGCACCTTCACCGAGTTTATGAGATGGTACTCCACGCCTGAAGGTAGGGAATGGGGGACAAGCAGCGTGTGATTATTGAACCCGAGCGAATAGTAAGAGGGGAAAAGCGATAATAAGACAGCGGTTACAAACTGCCGTCTGAAAGAGCCTCTTTTCGTGCCTCGTTGCGCTATTCAAGCAAACGTGCTCTTCGCCCGTCTATTACTAAAAAATCGCCTTTACTGGCTTCAATCCGTTTTATAGGTCCTTAGCCGTAGCGTTGTTGTTATCAGATTCATCTTGTTTTAAAAACGGCGGCCTAAAATCTAGTCCAAGCAAAGCCCGGGCTTTGTCCTGAAGTTTCGCCAGCAGAGATGCAAGCTGTTTCTTCTCCTTCTCGGAAAGAGCGCCAAAAATCAAAAATATGGAATGTTCCGTAACAGTATTCTCGTATATGTCTTTGCCCTTGTCAGTTAAGGTCACATACAATCTCTCGTCACCCGAATTCTTTACCTTCTTGACAAGTCCCCTTTTTTGCATCCTGCTAATCAGCGTTGAGATAGAGTTTAACTCTCTGACAGTCTGACTTGCCAGTTGGTTCAGAGTCATTCGGCCATTATGTTGAGCGAGTAAATGCAGTATTTTTACCTGTGGCGCACTCAGTTGGTACTGCGCGAGTTCGAGTTCGACCGCCTTAAACAGTGTTTCCCTTGTTTGATCGAACAAGGCGTACAAAGCGATTCGGGGATCGTCGGCTTTTGTCATTGCCCTCCTTGTGAATCCACCAGTTTTAAATTTTTCTTCACCGTTTGTATAGTATCAAAAATTGTGACAAAAGGTCAATCACCTTAGGCTCACATGCAGTGCTAAGTCTCTTTTGCGCTTATTTGTGCTGCATCGGTCTGAAAAAAAACCGCCCCTGGTAAGACGCCCCTGGTAACTCTTGACATCATACAATGGGGTATGATATAGTGATGGTTGAATTCATGAGTGAATTCATAAGAGAATTCATAAGAGAATTTACAACCCCTCCCAATTCTTGCCATATCTGTTACAGGTCACGTGATAGGCCAATGAACTTGGAAACCTGCCCATCACGACAAATACACAAAGGAGGAAACAGGCATGACCGAGGAAAGATTTCCCGAAGGATGGATAGTTGTAGACCACATCATTCCTGGCGTCACGGAAGAGATGCTTGACTGGTGGTGGGTCAATATGGAGAAAGGCTACCAATTGTGGTGTCCGGACGAGCACAAAGGTTTCAAATGGGAAGTGGAACCGCCCCTGGGTGGCCATATTGGGGCCGTCCAGATCGCCACAGAAAGCATTGATTACGGTCCCGTCATAGACCTTCGTATCGAATGGGTGGACCCAAACATCGGAACTCAGGAACAAAAGGACTTCTGGACATATGGGCATCTGCTTACTGCTGGCAGGCCAGCAACTGAGCCTGGAGGTGTGGGGTTCGTTAACCTCTCTCACCAGTGGGAAGCAATTCCCGGTGGGTGCAAGATGAGGTCTTGCATGCACGGCTTTCCCGGAGGGCGCCCCCCAGGAGGCCCTCCCCAGCCCTCTGGACCTTGGGCCGGTAAGCACCCGAGTGGGAAGTCGCCGACGGGAGGTGGCTGGCGTGCTCATAATATCGCTGAGGTAAGCAGGTTCCCGGCTTTCCTGCCAGCACTCTGGGGAATCTGGCAGGCCGTTTCTGACCCGATGATAAACCGCAAATGCTCTATGAAGATAAAGAAGGAAGGTTCCAAGATTATCTATATCAAGTGAGAAGTACAGCACATTTCAACAACCGAAAAGGAGGCGGACTATGGAGACAGCGCCCAAGAACTGGGTAGAGAGGATAGATATCGACTTGGACACCTGCAACGGCTGCAAAATGTGCGTGAGAGCTTGCTTTCTTGACGTGATCCGTTGGAACGACGAAGAGGAAAAACCAATCGCCGCCTATCCAGAAGATTGTGTCTGGTGTCTGGCATGCGAACTCGCCTGTCCGGTTAATGCAATCAATGTCGTTCCCGTTATCCCCTGCCCTTTGCGAACATCGTTTTGACAACCACGACGAACGACACCAAGTACTTCACACAATAAAAAGGAGGTGCAGGTTGACTAGTTTAGAAGAGCTAGGCGATGTAGTCTCAACAGACCTACTCATAGTTGGAGGTGGGATTGGTGGTCTCGCGGCCGCCATCAGGGCCAAAGAGGAATGCCCGGACGTCGATGTTCTCCTTGTAGACAAACAGACCATTGGCTGGGCAGGAAAAGCGACAAAAATAGGGGGATTCTTGGCGTTTCTTGCTCCCGGTGATAACGCCGACAAGTTCGTCGATTTCCAGGTAAGGAATGCCGGTTTTTACTTGAACGACCAAGAACTCCTGGATACATACGTCAGGAGCTCTTACCATGCGGTAGAACAACTCGCAGAATGGGGGGCGAATATAGCAAAGACCCCAGACGGTAAGTTCGTAACAATGAAAGCTGCCTGGGCCCCTGAATACTCAATGACTTTCATTGACATAGACATGATGGTACCGTTGCGGACCAAGGCCAGCAAGTTGGGCGTAAAGATGCAGAACAAGACACACGTGGTCGACCTGTTGCAACAGAATGGAAGGGTTATGGGAGCAGTCGGGTTTGATATTATTAACGGACGCTTCTTTATTTTCAAGGCCAAGGCCACTCTCCTCGCCAACGGCAGCTGCGGTTATAAAGTGAGGAGGTTTTGGTCCGCTGGCACCGGTGACGGCATCGCCGCTGCCTACCGGGCTGGAGCAGAGATGCGGAATGCCGAGTACGGCAATCTCTACGGGCACGTCGTGTACAGGGATATTGACGGTGGCCAGGCGGGCACTATGTTCCTTGTAAATGCACTGGGGGAGAACCTGGCCAAGAAATATATGCCCGATACGGGTCCAGCAGGTGTGTTCTTGCCCGTTAAGATGGCTGTAGGACTGGAAAAGGAAGTTACTGAAGGGAGAGGGCCAATATTCTTTGAGCCGCCCGCCGGGGGGATGGGGAGACCGATTGGCGGTCCTCCTGGCGGCGAAGCAGGTGGAGCCCGAGGTGGGCCTCCCGGAGCCGAAACCCGCGGTGGGGCTGGTACAGGACGCGGTCTTCCCAAGGCAGCGAAATGGAATCAACTCCTTGAAGACAAACAACTAAAGTACGGACGGCAAACTGAGAAACGTGAAATTGCCGTGCCCTTGCACGGTGAACTCTCGTGCATCAGAGTCGACCATGACATGAAGACCAGTCTGGACGGCTTATGGGCAATCGGAGATACCAGCTATGCTGGAGCTTCCGTTGCCGGCGCCGTGGCCTCGCCCCCAGGGGTGACGCCGGGCTCGGGTATCATGTTCGCGGTTATCAGCGCGGGGTGGGGTGGTCCCGCTGCAGCGCGCTATGCAGCCACAGCCCCCCCATCTGAGGTCGACCCTGCCGAGGTCAGGCGGCTGAAAGAACAGGTCTTCGCCCCAATGAGTAGTGACAAACAATATTCACCGTGGGATGCCATCAGTGCATTGCAGGATGTAGTGGCGCCGATGAAGTACAGCCTGCGGCGGAGCAAGGCAAGGTTGGAGGAAGCCCTGTCCAAGGTCGCAGCAGTGAAGGAAAGACTGCCGGAGCTGCACGCCAAAGACTTCCACTATCTGAGCAAGTGCCATGAAGTAATGAGTATGACCGCCTGTGCCGAGATGACCTTCAGGGCCGCGTTAATGAGGACAGAAAGCAGGGGGTTCCATTTCCGCGAAGACTATCCTGAACAAGACGACGAAAACTGGCTCAAATGGATAATTCTGAAACGAGAGGGGCGAAGGATGGTGCTTTCGACGGAGCCTATACCGATAGAGAAATATAAGGTCAAACCTTCCTAACAATACGTGGAAAGAGTGAGGAACGAATAAATTAAGAGAGCTGGCCCTGCTGGGGGAAACCAGGGTGCTGAGCTCAACCAGGGTAGTTCAGCTTAAATACCATCGAGCCCCTGCCGTGTCCGGAGCCCTGGGGGTAATCGCGCTTAACAGCGGGGCCAGTAAAGAAGGTGGTCGCATGAGAATAAGCAACAGATAAAATGGCTGGGGAGAATGTCGAATGCGTTAAAATATTCAGAAAGATTGGTAAGTAGCAAACACTATCTTATCAAAATCTAAAAGGGAGGTGAAGTCATAATGACAAAGAAGGTTGTATGGATATTAGTGAGCTGCCTGATGGCGTTATCACTAATAATAGCATCCTGTGCCCCGAAAGCAGCGGAGGAGAAGAAGCCAGAAGAAAAAGCAGTAGTAACAGAAAAGGTAGAGGAAAAGGCAGAGGAAAAGAAGGTGGAGGAAAAGGTAGCGGCACCGGGTCCAGAGGTGCCGAAATACGGCGGAACGCTGAACATGATGAACAGTATGGACATTCAAGGCTTTGACCACGGTATGTATCCCCGGGGATTCCTCAACAATGTCTTCTTAGTGAATGACACTCTTGTGGTCGGGGATTGGTCAAGAGGTCTCGCTGGTACCGGCGAAATCGACTGGGCCATGAATAGCCAGAAACGCATTGATTACACGGTTGGTGAACTGGCTGAGAGCTTCGAGATTCCCGAGCCAGGGACCATCGTGTTCCATATTCGTCGTGGTGTGCACTTTTCTCTTGACCCAAACAGTGAAGCCAGTCGCCTGGTCAATGGAAGAGAGATGACGGGAGATGACGTGGCATTTTCGCTCAACAGGCACATTCAATCTCCCCTGTCCTATCTGCGCGTTACCGACCCTACCATGCCGCAAAACACGACAGTGACGCAGAAGGACAAATGGACAGTGGTCGTAAAGACCGCGCTGTATAACTTCGATCCGCTCTGGTTGATGCTCGGCGAGAGGGAGATATGGCCGCCAGAAATTATCCAGAAATACGGGAACGTGACCAACTGGCGTAACCAGGTGGGCAACGGTCCTTTCATGATGACAGATTACGTGCCTAGCACCTCCGCCACCTTTGTGAGAAATCCTAATTACTGGCAGAAGGACCCGGTTGGTGCTGGTAAGGGGAATCAATTGCCCTATCTGGACGGTATCCGGATGTTGGTCATCACTGACCTCTCAACTCAACTGGCGGCACTGCGTACCGGTGGGATTGACCTGTTGGGCGGACTCAGCCACGACGATTGGGCGTCCTTGACCAGGACCTCGCCGCAGCTCCTGTACCACAAGTATATCTCCGCGCCGATGGCGATTTCAATGAGACAGGACAAGCCCGACCTGCCGTTCAAGGATAAGAGGGTCAGACAGGCACTAATGATGGCGACCGATTTCAAGTCTATAATCCAACAGCTTTATAGTGGCGACGCAGAGATACTGGCCTGGCCGCTGGCAAATATCAAGGGATACCACAAGGCTTACATGCCGCTTGAGGAGATGCCCAGTTCAGTGCAGGCGCTCTACAGCTACAACCCGGACCAGGCGAAACAGCTACTGAGAGAAGCAGGCTATCCTAACGGCTTCAAGACCAAAGTAATCACAGGCACTGTACCCGCTTGGATCGACTATCTTTCCATAATCAAGGATATGTGGGCCAAAGTCGGCGTGGACCTGAGTCTCCAAATCGTGGAGACGGGCACTTATTTCAACTTCACCACGACCAGGCAATACGATGAAATGCTGTACGGTTTCTTTGTACAACCGGGGCCGTACGCGCAGTTACTCCCGTTCAGGGGAGACAACACCTTCAACCGCAGTTGGGTAAAGGACGAACGCGTCGAGGCTACGTATAACGAGATCCTCAAGTACAACCTCGTAGACCAAGCGAAGGTCGACCAGTTGCACCGAGACCTGATGCCTTATGTGCTGGAGCAAGCATGGTACATACCTGCCCCGGGCGCCTATTTGTACAACTTCTGGCAGCCTTGGCTGAAGAACTATCATGGGGAGGGATTAATTGGCTACAAGCCGAGTTGGGTCCACTATGTCTGGATTGACCAGGACCTGAAATAGAGCTTGACCAGGCAAAGATAGGGGTTGCACCCCATAGCGCCCGGTGAAGGCTTGGAACGAAGCGAACGAACATTTTAAGCCTATACAATATATTATATTATAATATTATATTAAAGCCGATGGGGTAGTACTGGGAACCGGCGGTGCTGGCATGGCAGCGGCAATAACTCTGGGTGAAGGTGGAGCTAAGGTTGCCGTCTTGGGAAAAGAGACGTTTTCTAGGCAGGGCATGCCATACACCTGTCCGTATGATTAAATCATGTGTCCGATGCTGAACCAAAATTACTAGTTGATTCTGGAGGCAATAATGAACAGTATGTTTGATTTGAGCGGTAAAGTTGCCATTGTAACCGGAGGAGCCGGCGGAATCGGTCGGGCGCTTGCCCTGGGCTTAGCTGACGCCGGCGCTGATGTCGTCGTCACCAGCCGTGGACTGGCTAAACTTGAGGAAGTAGCCAAACAGATAAGAGCTAAAGGGAGGAAGTCACTGGCAATTTCCACGGATGTGACTAACGCAAGGTCGGTGGAGGATATGGTGGAAAATACACTACAGGAGTTTCCACACATCGACATTCTGGTCAACGGAGCAGGGGTAGCCATTCGGAAGCCGGCTGAGACTTTCCCTATCGACGAGTGGCAGACAGTGATGGATGTCAATGCTCGAGGAACTTTTTTGTGCTGTCAGGCAGTGGGCAGGGTGATGATAAAACAAAGGAGCGGCAAGATTATCAATATATCCTCGGTAAGAGGCAGATATGGTCTACCGGCAAACTATGCCGCTTATTGTGCCAGCAAGGGGGCGGTTGACACCCTGACGCGTACTCTGGCCTGCGAATGGGCCAAATATAACGTATTGGTCAACGCCATAGCGCCGACAGTCGTGGAGACTGAATTGACCAAGGAATTGCTGGCCGATGTGGAATATGCCAAGACTATGAAAGCTCGCATCCCAATGGGTCGTTGGGCTTTGACCGAGGATCTTGTGGGTCCTTGTATATTTTTTGCCTCGGACGCCTCCAACTTCGTAACTGGCCAAATCCTGTATATCGATGGTGGGGTTACCACCTGGTAAGTAGAGACTTTTAAAAGAAAGATGCCTAATCAGTATCCAATATTAAAGGAGATAACATGGGTAAAGAAGTTCTGGTAGACCTGAGCCATCCGTTCGGCAATGGGTCGCCGCTTTGGCCCTATTTTGCCGATGTCAAGATTGAGCGTATGCACTACCATGCCAAGTCAGGAGTGCTCTCTCAGACGGTTACTACCGTCATGCACTGTACAACTCATGCCGACTCCCCGGCTCACGTCTTCGAGGGCGGGCGCTTCACTCACGAAATTCCTCTTACCTCCTGTTACGGAGACGCCGTGGTCTGGGACATACCCAAGGGGAAATGGGAACTGATTACCGCCAAAGATTTGGATATAGCCAATAAGAAGCTACCAATGAAAGAGGGCGACATCATTATCGTCCACACCGGCTGGAACAAATACTGGGGTGATAGCACTCAGTACTTCTGTTATTCGCCTGGTTTAGGTAAAGAAGCCGGTGAGTGGTTCGTTGAACACAAAGTGAAGGCGGTTGGGGTCGACCAGCAAGCATTGGACCACCCGCTTCATACCGCTATCGGACCTCATGGCCCCGGGCCTCTAAGAAAAGATATCTGCGATGAATACAAGCGGCTTACTGGACATGAAGTGATTCAGGATTTCCCGGAGTGGGAACCCTGTCACAATCTTCTGCTGCGCAATGGCATTGTAGGCTGGGAGAATGTCGGAGGTGACATTGCCAAGGTAGTCGGTAAGAGGTGCAGGATTGCAGGCTTCCCCATACGGTGGTACATGGGAGACGGTTCGATAGTCCGACTGGTTGCTTTCATTGATGAAGATGAGCTCAACGATGTCCCCGACCGGATTTACAAATACGGCACTCAATAGTCCGAAGTCTCGAAGGAGGAAAGGAAAGGCATGAAGAAAGTGAGTCTGTCGCAGGTCAAACCTTATGCAGCACCCAAGCATTTCAACATGACAGCCTTGCGACTCCAAGGTAAAGAGGAGACCGGAATTCAGAAGTTCTGGATGGGTCTATCATATTTCCTCCCCGGCGGGGGCGCTGAATGGGCATACGACGATTCTCCTACAGAAAAGGTGTACCTGGTCTTGGACGGGGAGATTACCGTCAAGACTAAGACTGAGGAGGTGACATTGGGTCCAATGGACTCGTTGTACCTTGCTCCAAATGAGGGGAGAGAGATTATTAACAAGACCAACAAGCCGGTCTCGATGCTTGTCGTGATTAGTAATTAGGCCACAGCCGGGGTGCGGCTGAGTCAAGGTGTTGAATCTCGCGATGAAGCGAGCAGAATAGTGTTGCACAACAGGACAACCGTACAACTGGCGCAGGTAACCGGGGAATAAGAGAGCGCAGGCTTGGTTCTCATTTTGATAACACAACAGCTAAAAACTGAGAAATGAAGGATGTTTTGGTGAAACAACCTATTTGGGAGCCCTCAGAAGAGCGTAAGAAAACGGCAAATCTCACCAGGTTCATTGACCTAGTTAATGAACGCTATGGGCAGAAACTCAGAACCTATGGCGATTTGCATAGGTGGTCCGTCAAGAATATCCCGGATTTTTGGGCGTTAATGTGGGAATTCGGTGGAGTGCGGGCTTCTGTGCCTTACAAGAGCGTGGTTACCAATCTTGACGATATGCTAGGTGTCAAATGGTTCCCTGGTGCCAGACTCAACTTTGCCGAGAATCTACTCAGGTATCGTGACGACCACACAGCGCTCACTTTCAAGGGCGAAGGACAAGAAGCGGTGAGACTCACCTATGCCCAACTTTACGACCAGGTTGCTCGTCTTGCGGAAGCACTGAAAGAATCGGGAGTGATAGTTGGCGACCGGGTGGCTGGCTTCATGCCGAATATGATAGAGACGGTCGTTGCGATGCTGGCTACCACGAGTCTGGGTGCTATCTGGTCTTCTTGCTCGCCCGATTTCGGTGTTGGTGGCATCCTTGACCGCTTTCAACAGATAGAACCGAAGTTACTTTTCACCGCAGATGCCTACTACTATAACGGCAAAATATACGACTCCCTGGAACGCGTTTCATCCGTTGTGAATGACATCCCTTCCATCGATAAGGTCGTCGTCGTACCCTATGTCGAAAGGTTACCCAATATCAGCAAAGTTCCAAAATCGATTCTTTATGGCAGCTTTATTTCGAAAAAGGCAGAACCGCAGATCCAGTTCGAACAGCTGCCGTTTGACCACCCTATCTATATCGTCTATTCATCCGGCACGACCGACAAACCCAAGTGCATCGTACACAGGGCAGGCGGTATTCTGGTGCAGCACCTGAAAGAGCTGATGCTCAATGTAGATTTGAAGCGAGAGGACACGATTTTCTATTTCACGACATGCGGATGGGTGATGTGGAACTGGCTCGTAAGTTCGCTTTCTCAAGGTGTCTCCGTGATTCTCTACGACGGCTCGCCTTTCTTTCCGGACAATGGTGCGCTGTTCAAGCTCGTCCAAGATGAAAAAGTGAGCATTTTCGGGACTAGTCCCAAGTATCTCGCCACTATCGAAAAAGCAGGAGTAAGGCCGGGAACGACATATGACTTGAGTAGTCTCAAGACAATGATTTCAACCGGCTCCCCTCTTTCGGTAGAGAACTATAAATTTGTCTACCAGCATATTAAGCCGGATGTATTTCTGAACAACATTTCAGGAGGTACGGAGGCTATTGCCTGTTTTGGAATAGGAAACCCTATCAGTCCCATCTATGCTGGGGAGATGCAAGGGCTTGGATTGGCAATGGACGTACATGTTTTCGACGATCAAGGCAAGCCTGTCATTGACCAAGAAGGCGAACTGGTCTGTACCGCTCCCTTTCCTTCCATGCCCCTTCGTTTCTGGAATGACGAAAACAATCAGAAATACAGGAGCACTTATTTTGAGATGTACCCCAATGTGTGGCGTCATGGGGACTACGCCAAAATTACCGATAATGGTGGCCTGATTATTAGCGGGCGTTCTGATGCGACTCTGAAGCCGGGTGGCGTGAGAATCGGAACCGCTGAGATATACCGTCAAGTAGAGGCCGTCGAGGAAGTCCAAGATAGCCTCGTGGTTGGGCAGGAGTGGGAAAATGACGTCCGCATCATCCTGTTTATCAAATTGGCCAACGGGGCGGAGTTCAACGACTCTCTCGTTCAGAAACTCAAGAACATGATCAGGAACAATGTGTCTCCCCGCCATGTCCCAGCCAAGATCATTCCCGTGGCTGAAATCCCTTATACCATAAACGGGAAAAAGGTCGAGTTGGCTGTCAGAAACATCATACATGGAAGGCCAGTTCAAAACAGGGATGCGCTAGCTAATCCAGGAGCACTGGAGCTGTACAAAGGCCTTAAAGAGCTCCAGACATGACCATTAACAGCCAGAACTCTGGCGTCAGGGTAAATAGCACAGTGCCAGCAGGAGTCATATAATGCCAGTTGAGTATCACAAAGAAGGTAGAATTGCTATTATCACTATCAATTTTCCAGAAGTCCTCAATGCACTTAGCCCGCAGGCGCTTATCGAATTAACCGACGTGCTGATAAGCTTCCGTGATGACCCGCAGCTGTGGGTTGGTATTATTACCGGTGCCGGGGAGAAGGCTTTCTGCACTGGGATGAACCTTAAGACAGCTCAACCAGATGGTCAGGGAGCTTCGAACACGCGCCCCGAGGGCACCCTGGTACGTGGTCTTGAGTTATGGAAACCCCTTATCGCTGCTGTCAATGGATATGCCTTCGGGGGCGGCCTTGAAATAGCTCTAGCTTGCGACATAAGAATTGCGTCAGAGAATGCCAGCTTTGGTCTGACCGAGGTGACCCTGGGTCTGATTCCAGGCTGGGGAGGTACACAACGATTACCCCGGCTTATTCCCTTCGGTAAAGCTGCTGAATTAATATTGATGGGAAAGCGTATTGATGCAAACGAAGCCTACAACTTGAACCTGGTAAACAAGGTTGTTCCGTTGAAGGACCTTATGACGACCGCCAAAGAGTGGGCTGTTCAGATATGTGATTCAGCCCCGCTGTCGGTACGGGCAGCGAAGGAAGCCTTGTATCGAGGGCAAGATATGGCTCTCGCCGACGGTCTGCGACTTGAAACCGAACTCTGGGGCAAAGTCATGGCCTCGAAAGACTTTGCTGAAGGATGGAAGGCTTTCCTGGAGAAGAGGAAGCCTGTCTACAGAGGCGAGTAGCTATAAAGAGATGATGTTAATTAAATAGCCGGTCCCGCCATATTAACAGAGACGCGGCGGGTTTCTTTCCCACCCTAGCAGTTTTTCTAGTCTTATTCTCCTCCTCTCGCTCCTGGCTTTTCGAGGAATGAGGTTTTTATGGCAGGGCCAGCCAATTAGAGGATTGGAGGACATACAACGAAAATTAGTACTAATTTTCGCCTATTGTGGCGTCAAACACTACACCTTTTTATATTGGATTTATATTGGATATTGAACAGCAGACTATTATTTTACTTCATAGCTTCTAAGTATAGGTTTCTAGAGAGAGTTTTAACAGAAAGGGAGAAATCAGATGGTTAAAGCAAGGACGGTTCACGAAAACGCGCGCAAAACGAAAATTTTTGCTGAGGCGGATGTTGTAGTCGTGGGAGCTGGCCCGGCGGGTGTTACGGCAGCTATCACGGCGGCGCGCGAAGGCGCTAACACGATATTAATCGAAAGGTACGGCCATCTTGGAGGTATGGCCACAGGAGGCCTAGTACTGATGATAAATCCATCCTCAGGCCAGGGCTTGGAGTGGATGCACAGGCTGAATAAGGTCAACGGCATTCATGACCTTTCCAAGACCAAAGAGCCAGAGTGGAGACATGCCCTTATGGTCGACGCCGAACTCCTAAAATGCGTTCTGAACGATATGGCTCTTGAAGCCGGCGTAAGGCTTCTTCTCCATTCCTGGTGTACCACGGCAGTCGTGGAAAAGGACAGGGTCAAAGGCGTTATCTTTGAAAGTAAGTCTGGGCGTCAGGCCGTCATGGGCAAGGTAGTCATCGATGCCACTGGTGACGGTGATATTTTCGCTAGCGCAGGCGCTGAGTTTGATGCTTCGCTCGACAAAGGCTACCGCATATCAGAGGTAGCCATGGTTTTCCGCATCGGAGGAGTTGACTTTGATAAATTTGCCGATTTCCGCAAGGCGGAGCCGGAGAAATGGATAAAAATGAGAGAAGAAGGCTTTAGAATAGCCGGGTTCCATATAGCGCCGCTGCCCGCCCAGCGCAAAGACGTCTTCTGGGTCAACAACTTCATACGTGGTAAAGATTGCCTTAAGGTTGAAGACCTTAGCTGGGTAGAGGTGAACGTGCGCAAGGCAATGATACCGTTTTATTCCTACTATAAAAAGAATGTGCCTGGCTTTGAAAACAGTTATATATATGATAGTGCCTCACAAATCGGTACGCGCGGCAGCCGCCGCCTTATTGGTGAGTACGTGTTAACCGGTGATGAAGCAAAAGCCGGTAAAAAGTATGATGACACGGTGTTGATATTTCCGCGAGGTGTCCCGCTCAGTTGGCCCGCAGACAGTCCGCCCGAGAATGTGGCGATGCCCTACCGTTGTCTAGTACCGGCTAAGCTGGAAGGCCTTCTTGTTGCGGGGCGGTGTTTCTCATCCGACCAAGCCGCCAATTCGATGTTCAATACTATCTCACACTGCATTCAGATGGGTCAGGCGGCTGGAACCGCCGCTGCTTTGGCTGTTGAAAGCAAAGTATTACCTCGGAAAGTTGATATCAAGGCGCTGCAGAAACGGCTTACTGCACAGGGTGTGGAATTACCCTGAAAAGCGAGATGAATCAAGCAAGAAAGCGAGTGATAGTAGGATAGATGAGATATTAGTACTAAAGGTGTCGTGCTTCACCGGAAGTCGAACAGTCAGCTTCAAGGGAAAATGTTACAACCCGCTCAGGAAAATTACAATAACCAAGAGGGGGTAACAGAATGGAAAGGCACCTGGATAAACGGTTCATAGGGGAGTCAGCCGGCGGCAGCGATAAGCGAAGTGTGGCGTCGCCACCAGATTCATCATACACAGCTTCACCGTTGGGAAAGGCTTGCCTGGCAGGGAGCCCTGGAGGCTTCTGCGTAATGGTTCAAGAATGAACAAGAACGGCAAACAGGAAGAGAGGCTATTGAAAAGGGTCCGCCGCCTGCGGGCAGTGGTCACCGAACTGGTTGAGTTCATCTTCAAAGACGTCCGAAAGGCGCTTGAGGAAGATGAGGGGCAGAATACAAACCTTGAATTTTGGGGCGTCAATTGGCCCGCAATCACGCAGGCTGTTTCCCACAGCCAGTTTCCCAGGGTGGTTGTTTTCAGGCCCGGCTTTTGCTTGGCCATGGCTCGCCTCCTGAGGAATTTTACTATTTATCCATGTCTTCAATAAGTTCATCAACCGAGTTGAACATCTTTACCCGGTCAACTTTGATATCCTCGTCAGCCTCCCGTTCACCTTCCTGCCAGCTTTTTGTCCAAAAATATGCCTGATTCTTGTCCACTAGCTTCTTCGGCATCAATACAGCTCTCTCGTCCTCAACTTCTATTTCAACTAGGTCGCCTTCCTCGATTCCCAACCGCTTACGCACCGATGCCGGTAGGGTAATCTGTCCGTGCCTGGTAACCCTGCTTGTTGGCATCCCCATCAGCTCCTACGGTCGCTCTAGCGTCTCGTCATGGCGCCCGATGTTACGCAACACAATTGTATCGCCTTCAATCTGAAAAGTCATTCTTAACGAACGGCTCACTCTGGCCTCCCAGATATGCTCAACTCCCTGCATTTTCTTCACTCTGAGGGCAGGATATCAAGAGCAGCTTGATGTTAAACGATTCGTATAAGGTGCAACTTAGATGTGAGCTGCTAGCCAGATCTCCATATCCTTGAATACCTGCTCACGCTTTGGCTCGTTGAAAATTTCATGGTAGAAGCCGTCATACAGTTTCAGTGTCTTGTCCCTTGAGCTGTCCCGCTCATAGAGCATTTCGCTGCCCTTTGGGTCAGATAATCGGTCAACGGTTCCGTGCATAATCAGGATGGGCAAGACTATCCTTGGCATCTGTTGTGGCAACTCCTGCATTACCTTAAGGAGCTCAGTACCCAAACGGGCGCTAACCTTGCCCTGGTACACCAGTGGGTCGGTTACATAGGCATCGATAACGGCTTTGTCCTGGCTAATGGCAGACGCCTCCAAGCCAGCAATACCCATTTTCGGCAGGAGCCGTGAGAATATTCTAGCTACTACGATGAGCGCCGGTGACACACTAGTCGCTGCCTTGAGAGCTGCCCCAGAAAGGATAAGCCCGTCAAACTCATCCTGATGATGGACAGCATAGGTGGTAGCGATTGTTCCTCCCATGCTGTGGCCGACGATGAAAATCTTGTCGTCACCGTGCTTACCGCGTACTATATCGAAAAAGGTTTTGAGGTCGTCAAGATAATATGAAAACCGTTCAACATACCCTCGCCGACCTTCCGATTTGCCATGCCCGCGGTGGTCAAAACTGTAGACCGCATAACCTCGGGGAACAAAGTAGTTGACTAAGTTTGTATAGCGGCCGCTGTGCTCAGCGAAGCCAGGGACGACCAGCAATATGGCCTTGGGCCTTTTGGCTGGCAACCAGGACTGGTAGTAGAGAGCAAGACCTTTGCGTCCTTTGAACCTACCTTCCACGTGCTTCATATCCCGGGTCTTATCTCTGGAGACGGCATCTAGTAAGCATCATAATATAGCAGGGATTCCTGGTTCACCTAGTTTGCCTTACCTGTGGATTTCTACCATTTACCTCGGTGGCTGTCAAGGCTGCATATTTGAGTTTTTGTTACCTTACGATAGGAAGTGACAAGTTTATCACCAGCTACCAGTTTAACAATACGAAAGCCACTATCAGCCAGGGTGCCGTAATAACCGCCATTACCACCCCGACCACCAGCGCATGTTTTACGTCCAGATGCAAGTGGAAGCGTGAAGCGAAATAATTCACTGCCCCTATCAGCACCATCGGTATTAGTATCGTGCTTAGCTCCAGGCCTGGTTGAGTCCCTGGCCTTTCAAATACCGCCGGTACTCTTAAACTACCAATAGCCAGAGTTCCCCAGGTAGACTCATAATATAGCCAATCAACAAGTAATCCAACCGCAGTGATGATAGCGATATATACCATTTTTCTCTTTCTTGTGACGCTGATTTGTTGCCAACGTAAAGCCAGGGATAATATCAAGTAATTCCAAAAATAATCGACTACCACCCCGAAAAACACCACGCCAAAGAACATGGCGATTAAGAACCACCCACCGGCATCATACAGTATCGTTGATTTATGGTGTTCTTCGTTCTGCGTATCCATGTCCTTGGTATTATACACCAGTGTTGCAAGGACAGCCATTTTGGGGATGTCTTTTGAAGAACCCGGAGAACGATGTTGAACAATCCCGAGGAATGTGCAACATAACGAACTTCGAGACCACTGTTTTCTGAATATAAGCAGCTTTACTCTACGAGATTTACCATTAGCGACAATACTCAGACTTAGCGGGAACGCCTATCTACATGTAGTCTTTCAACTGAATTACCTCCGGCCAATCTTGAGGAACCGCCTCTAAATCATTCTCCCAGCATACAATGACATCGCAACCCTTGGGGTCATGGTCAAATTGGCTAGCAAGAACCTCAATTTCTACTCTCTTTATTTGCCTATCCATGTCCAATGCGTAAACATCAGGATATGCTGCTTGGACACGCGTAATATATGGGAACCCCACTTTGTCATGTAACTTGGCGAAAAAGAAAACCATTTCTTCGTGAGCTTGCGGCGAAAACAGTAACCCGATTTTGGTAAGCGGCTGCGCTTCTATTGGCTTGCCCCAAGTAGCCTTGTCCCTGGGTGGAGGGTATGCTTCGTAAAGAAATCTCATGAAGTACGCATTATTCCAGTCCTTGGTATCGGGATGGCTCTGTTTTTCTTTTATGAGGCCTTGCGTCAGGAATTCATACTGCCTCCCTAGAGAAAATGAGTCGTAATCAGGTGGCAAAGGCCCGACTATTTGGCTGTAGAAATATTTCATGTCGTCGGTCTTGAATACCGGCAAAACTCTGTCATCGTAGCACGCGATAATCTTCTTAGGTATGTTTTTGTCACCGCCCATTCCTGTAATTCTTCCCCAGGGAGCGTCGATTTTCTCACTCAATGACTTGGTGGGGTCAACCGCTATGCGTAGTAATTCTTTAAAGTCTATTAATCTCTCACATGCACTTAGAAAAGCTCTGTCGCTACCAACACCTATTCTTCCGAGGCCGGAGAGACTGTATTGAATCCATTTGAAAAAGTAATCCTCACCTTTCTTATACAGGTCATCCGCAGTTAGTTTATCGATGAATCCGGGTTCGGTGAGAGGGTACTTTTTTTCTAAACTGATGCAACAACTTAATTGATTCATTAATCTCTTTTTTGATTTTTCCGCCAGAATCAAAGGTCCTGATTGCTTCTATCTGTAACATTCTCGATCGCCTCCTAACGTTTTTGAGCGATAGCGCATTCACAATCAAGTGCTGAAAACGGTTGCCTGTTTTCTAAGGAAATTGATTCAACGCACTCAACAAACTATGCTGGTATTCAATATTATTCTCTTTTCTGGGCGATTTAACAAGTGGCGCGGGTCAACAATTGTGGTAGATGGGACAAGCGACCCCCAAAACATGAACTGGAATCACCTTTTGGTAGTGTAATGGAGCAACCAAGCCTCTCTTAACGCAAGAGAATGCACAATCGTCAGTCTCGTGTGCCACGATAACCGAGTTCATGATGGGGTTTAAAAGCACAAAGGTCAGGCCCAGGTTCCCGGTTCCCAGAAGGCTATTGACGTTCTATGCCAAAGGGGTATATCATTTACTGCTGGAACTAGGAGGTAACTAGATGGAAGCATATTGTGTAAAATGCCGAACAAAAAGGGAGATAAAAGACCCGAAAAGCATAACAATGAAGAACGGCAAGCCGGCAACCCAGGGGGTCTGCCCGGTTTGTGGGACTAAAGTATTCAGGATAGGAAAGGTGAGTTAGCATTCTGTGATTTAGTAATCATGACCAAGCTGCAATACCCGGGGTAGGTTAAAAGCAAGGCCGAGGTTATGATACATGGTGCGATAGTGACGAAGAGTTGACCAGCCACGAGTGCGGCTGAATATGTTTACTGATTTACAGGTGGGAGCTTAGTCCGCAACATTTCCGGTTTGCAGCTAACTGGCTCTCAGTAAACGGCTGATGAATTCTTGAACGAATGACCAGCAAGTAATTGACTGGCCCATTTTCAATGTCTCTACGATGGTCATTGTGAATGGGTCATTTGCTATTGTCTGCTCACTACCTCACCACTGTCTCTACCTCCGCATACTTCAGTATCACCACGGCCAGAGCTTCAGCTTTGATTCCCCGCAGTAAGACTCTTGCGACCGGCACGCCATTGCTAAAATTCTTTGCCATGTTTACCGAACATGATACCGAGAAACTGAAGAGGAAGAGAAGTTCCACTTGCTTCCACGCCGAAGCGACATTTGTAGCTGCCGAGGACGCGGCTACTGCCTATCAGGCACCATCTCTCATTGCCGCCGGTGCCGAAGCCCGGGACGTCTCCACTCTGAGCGCTTTGCTTAACCTGCCAGTCGCATTGTTATATGTCTGGCTGCCCTCGGTCATAAGAAGGATAGGCTCCAAGAAGAGGTTCATCCTCTTTCTGGCTATCCTGGACACGCTGGGTTGGCTTCCTCTTCTTGCGGTTATGTTTTTCCTGCGTCCGGCTTCCCCGTTCTGGCTAATAGCCCTGTGGGTGATTAACTTGATACCCGGGGTACTGTTACTTCCCCTCCGTGATAGCTGGCTTGCCGATATCGTTCCCGCAGGAAGAATAGGACGATATCTGGGAATACGCACTGCGATGTCAGCTCTCGCCTATCTGGGTACATTTTTTTATCACAGGGCAGGTGATGGACGCTTTCAGTGAGCAGATTTTCAGGGGTTTTGCCATCATCTTCCTGATTGCTTTCATCGCTACACTGGTCAGGACAATCATTTATTACCTAATACCTGACTCGGACAACGGAGTCGAGAACGAAACTGAATTTGGCGTTGGCCAGTTCCTACAGGAGACGAGGGGTGAAGGTCTGGGAAGATTTATCCTTCACACCTCTCTATTCAAATTTGCCGTATCCCTGTGTAGCCCGCTTTTTGCTGTGTACATGGTGCAACATCTTAAATTCAGCTACACCACCTTTGCCGTGGTACTGTCCGCTGAATACGTGGCCAGGGTTCTCAGTGCCCCGCTCTGGGGAAGGTATTCCGATAGAGTCGGTAACCTGCCCATAGTACGAAGGATGTCCTATCTGATTCCGCTCATTCCCATCCTCTGGCTAGCATCATCAAATCCTGTTTACCTCGTAGGCGTGCAATTATTCTCCGGCACGATTTGGGCAGGATTTGACATCTGTAGCCGCAGCCTAGTCTACACAACCTCATCGTCAGAAAAGAGAGCGGGGTACATAGCCTACAGGGAAAGCCTGACCGCTCTGTGCCAGGGATTAGGGGCACTGGCTGGCGCCAGTATCCTCGGCTCTATGATTCCGGTGCTTGGCAGCAAAATTCTTGGTTTGTTTCTGCTTTCGGGCGTGGCTCGTTTCGTCGTAGCAGCAGCCATGCCTCGCCACGTAAAAGAAATGGAAGAGGACAAAGCAGCATCACCATCCCGCCGACCGGTACTCTCTGTTCACGTGCCTATTGGAGAAAGACGATATACCGGAAGTGCAATCGGACAAGGGCTAGGGAGTCAGGTGCAAAGGCCGTCACCGTACTCAAAATACTCAGATACTAAGATTAATCCTTCGAGTGGACCAATTATACCGCGGAAGTTGGGGAGATATTATCAATCTCCAGGCTGGAAAGACTATACCAAGCCATGCCCTGAGGAAGATGCCATCACGAAAGCCTACATCGACGCCGTTAAATCAAGGCGTGGTCTTTTCTTCAGGCCATGGGCTTGGGCAGATTACGCGAGGCAAGAACCTTCTGAAGCAAAGAGCATTGAAAGGAAAGGTAGTGAAGACGAGGATGTCCTCCGTGAGGCGTATATCAAGGCGGTGACATCCAGACGCGGCCTTTTCTACAGACCTCAAGACTGGGCAGACTATGTCAGGCAACAAAATGTGGCCAAAGTTCCAAGAAAGATAGGCAGCAAGACTGTAGAACTCAAGAGCAGGTTTCCTCACGAAATACGCCGCGTATCGAGTCTGAAAGGAATGCGACTTAGCCCTGCAACTGTGGGGATTGGTTACAGGTAATTTGACTATGGTCTCCATCGTAGTGCTGGTCGGTGTGTTTGTGCTGATTGCCGTGAGGCAAATCGGGCGGGTGAAGTTTCAAATATGGCAGGCGATGCTGCTGGGTGCATTAGCCGTTTTAGTGTCAGGACAGATATCACCCTCAGCCGCCCTGCATGCCATCAATGTCGATGTCATGCTTTTCCTGTTTGGGATGTTCATTGTCGGGGAAGCCATGCACGAGAGTGGTTACCTTGCCCAGTTGTCCTACCGGCTCTTTAGGCGAGCCAGGTCTTTAGACCACCTGATACTGGCCATCCTCTTCGGCATGGGCATACTATCGGCATTCTTGATGAATGACACGCTGGCCATTATTGGCACTCCGGTCGTGCTCCTGCTCGCCAGAAAGACCAGTGTCCCGTCCAAGCTTCTGCTATTGTCGCTGGCCTTTGCCGTAACCATTGGCAGCGTCATGAGCCCCATTGGAAATCCCCAAAACCTGCTGATTGCCATCAACGGCAATCTTACCAGCCCTTTCGTTACCTTTTTCAAACACTTACTGATACCCACTCTGATAAACCTTTTTCTGGCTTATCTTTTGTTGCGGCTCTTCTACAAAAAACACTTTCGGGGCGAGCTATCAGACAAGTTGCCGGAGCCAATAAAGGACCAGCGGCTGGCGATGCTCTCAAAGGTCTCCCTCATTCTACTAGTTGTTCTGATAATAGCTAAGGTTGTTACCGTGCTTCTCGGCCTGAAGATAGACTTCAGATTGACCTACATTGCGCTGGCATCTGCCTTCCCTATTGTTCTGCTAAGCCCCAAAAGGCTTGGCATCATCAGAAGGATAGACTGGTATACATTAATCTTCTTTGCCGCCATGTTTGTGCTCATGGAAAGCGTCTGGGATTCTGGCGTCATCCAATCAGTGCTGAATAGCACGCATTTGACCCTAACTTCAACGGGCGTGATTTTAGGCATAAGCGTCCTTTTGAGTCAGCTCATCTCCAACGTACCTTTTGTAGCGCTCTACTTGCCCTTGCTGATTCAGCTAGGAGTCTCGATGAAAGGAATAATGGCGCTGGTCGCGGGAAGCACCATTGCCGGTAACTTCTCCATCCTCGGGGCAGCGAGCAATGTGATAATAATTCAGAATGCGGAGAAGAACTCCGGTGACACTTTGACGTTCATGGATTTCATAAAGGTCGGAATACCTCTGACGGTCATCAATATTGGCGTTTATTGGCTGTTCCTAGATGTAATTTTCAAGGTCCAACGTTACTCGGCAGGTTAAAGGAGGACACGAAGATTTCGGGACAGCACGAATCAGTTTGACGTTCCGCAATAGCGGGACTACTATTTTTATCTTGGGAGGTAGGATTCTTATGCAAATCTTCGGTCTTGAAATCAATACTGCCTGGGAGCAGTGGGCTATTTCGGTGGGCATTTTCCTTCTATTCGTCGGTCTGGCCTTTGCTTCGAGGCTGATTCTGTCCGGCGTCTTGCGAGTGCTGGCACACCGGACCAAGACCAAGCTTGATGATATGATAATCCGGGCTCTGACCATGCCGGTGTTTGTCGCTCTAATCGCAGGAGGGATGTGGCTAGCATTAGCTCGCGTACCTGAGCTATCGTCTCAATTTGATGTGATACGCAAAATAGCCGTTATCCTCTTCATTGCTATCGCAACTATAGCTCTGGTTCGGGTGGGGAACGCATTCCTTGCCTGGTACAGCGCTGAAATCGCTCCGCGCACCAAGACAAAAATAGACGATAAACTTGTTCCCCTTGTACGGCGGGTTGGCACGGCAGTTGTTTATGTCTTAGCTTTATTGATTATTCTCGACCAACTGGGTGTAAATATTAGCCCGCTCCTGGCTGGTCTCGGTATCGGAGGCCTGGCCGTGGCGCTGGCGCTTCAGCCGACTCTGAGCAACTTTCTGGCCGGCACCTATGTGATGTCCGATGCTGTTGTTCACGTAGGCGACTATGTCACGCTTGACAGTGGACATGAAGGTTGGGTTGAAGATATTGGCTGGCGCAGTACCAAGCTCCGCCACTGGCAGGGGAACCTGATAGTGTTGCCCAATTCTAAGCTGTCTGAAGCTATTGTTACCGATTACGAGCAACCAGACAAGTCGCTGACTTTTAGGGTTGAGTGTGGTGTCAGCTATGATAGCGACCTGGACAAGGTTGAGCAAGTGGCGATGGCAGTGGCCAGGGAAATCCTGCAGCGGTGCCCCGAAGGGGACAAAGACTTCGAGCCGGTAGTGCGTTTCAAAGAGTTTGGTGACTCCAACATCAATTTTGCCGTGGTTCTTAAATCGGTTGACCGCATGGGGCATTTCGTTATCAAGCACGAGTTCATCAAGGCGTTGCATAAGCGATTTAGCCAGGAAGGGATTGAGATTCAGTATCCGGCACGCAAACTTTACTTCGCCGACAGCCGGACAGTTGCTCCCTGGCAACTTGCTTCGGCTCCGCGATTGGCTGATAATCCGGACAAACTACAATCAGACAAGAAATCCTGACAAGGCTTTCGGCATGAGTCGTACTTCACCGGAAGTCAGGCAGCTAGCTTTGCTTGGGGATGTTGTAACCCCGTGGGAAACCGGAGTAAAGAGGCAAGGATGGAGTCAAGCAATGGATGGCATCTGAAGGAGTTGGAAACAATGAGACTACGAAAGCTCGTACAGGGTTTTTTCAATAATCATGAAGCCGCCTAGGAAATCTTCATGGTGGTCCTTGCGGTCTTATTTGTAGTTATCGGATTCCTGCCGGATTTCCATGATTTTTCGGATAGCGACCTTAGTTTGCTGGACACCATTGACTGGGGCATAACTGGATTCTTCGCTCTGGAGTTTATCGTTCGCATCACCGTCGCACCTTCACAAAGGAAGTACTTGAGGGAGCACTGGCTTGACCTGGTTGCTATTACTCCTGTCGTACGCTGGTTACGGGTGTTCCGGGTAATCCGCATCCTTCGTCTGTTGAGAGTGGCAAGAGTGATTAGAGTGCTGAACTCCCTTGACCTCTTCACCTTAAATGTTAAGATATTTGCCAAACTGAACGGCTTGCAATGGATGCTGCTAGTTCTGTGCTTGATTATACTTGCATCCTCGGGATTGCTCTTCTATTTTGAACACCCTGTAAACGACGAGATAAAGACTTACTGGGACGCTCTTTATGCTTCACTGGTCACCTGGACAACCCCCGGTTATGGCGATATTTTGCCTGTTACCACTGGCGGGCGCATATCAGGGCTGGTACTCATTATCTCTGGCCTTATTACCTGGGGTCTTCTGATAGCTAACCTGGCTGCATTTCTGACAGCATGGCGTGCCCGGAAGCAAGATACAGACCCGGTCATTACAGACCTCCAGAACAGGTTATCACGGATTGACCAGCTAAGCGAGGGCGAGTTGATTTGCCTGCGCGGTGCGCTCACAGCTTTAATTGACAGCAGAATAGAGAAGACAAGGAGCTAGCCTGCCAAACTGGGCATCGGCCAAGGCCATAATATATAATCTACAGTATTCGATAGTTAGCAAGAATGATTAAACTTAGCTCAATAAAAGCCGCTCTCCTTAGAATTGTAGCTATGCCCGGTGCCAGCTACCTGAGGAAGTGGCTGATTCTCGGTGTTCTGATTGGTATAGTTGCCGGTGGAGGTTCGATACTATTTTACCTGGCAATAAAATGGGCTACCTATCTTTTCCTGGGAACTGGTGCTGGTTATCTTCCGCCGGTGCCAAAGGGCGAGGAGACGAGCCTCATTTTGGGGCAGGCTACCCGATTATGGATGATACCGGTAATAACCACACTTGGTGGGCTTATCAGTGGACTGATTGTCTATAAATGGGCTCCCGAGGCTGAAGGACACGGGACAGATGCCGCCATAAATTCCTTTCACAATAAAGACGGGTTTATCCGGCGTCGTGTGCCCTTCGTTAAACTCCTGGCCTCAGCAATAACCATTGGCTCCGGGGGCAGTGCCGGACGAGAAGGTCCGGTAGCGCTTATCGGAGCAGGTTTTGGGTCAGCTATAGCCGACGTTTTCAAGCTCAATAATAATGACCGTCGTATTGCCTTGGCCGTAGGCATAGGCGCTGGAATAGGTTCAATTTTCAAAGCACCCTTAGGTGGCGCAATATTAAGTACAGAGATTCTGTACAGGCGTGACTTCGAAGTGGAAGCCCTTTTACCGTCGTTTATCGCCTCTATTACGGGCTACAGTATTTTTGCTTCATGGCACGGCTGGACGCCAATATTCGGTTTTGAGACTGGGCTTACCTTTCAACGGCCTGAGGAACTTCTGGGCTATCTCCTTTTAGGGGTTGCGTGTGGTCTCTTCGGTAAACTTTACGGCTGGTCGTTTTATCGGATTCGTGACTTTTTCAGAACTGTCATGGTGCCCAGCTATCTAAAGCCAGCGCTGGGTGGACTGGTCGTCGGTGTAATTGCTATCTTCCTGCCTCAGGTTATGGGAATGGGCTACGGCTGGCTACAGTTGGCTATCGATGGCAATTTTGCCGCCTTGCCGTTGGTCACCATCATTGCCCTGATTTTCGGCAAGATAGTGGCTACCGGATTCTCTATAGGTTCGGGAGGCAGCGGCGGCGTTTTTGCGCCGGGACTCGTTATCGGAGGCATGGTGGGTGGGGCTCTATGGTATGCCCTTCATGGTATTACTACTCTCGTTCCCTCCAGCCCTGGTGCCTTCGTCATTGTTGGGATGATGGCTCTATTTGGAGGGATAGCCAAAGCCCCGCTCGCCATCATGATAATGGTCAGCGAAATGACCAGCAGTTATGCACTTTTGGCGCCGTGTATGCTTTCGGTGGCAGTGGCTTACGTCTTAACGGGCAGGGGCTATATCTACGAGCATCAGGTAAATACCAAAGCAGATTCGCCAGCCCATAGGTCTGAATATTCCGTCCCTTACCTCAAGAAAATCATAATTAAGGACGCGATGGTGACCCGTGTTGTCACCGGCTCACCTGATATGCCTCTGACACAGATCGCGGAGCTTATGAAGTCCAAGGGAATTGAAGCTGTCCCTATACTGAGGGACGAGAGCCTCATAGGCATTGTCGCCAATCTGGACCTGGCCCGGATACCGGAATCTAAATGGCCTCAGATGACCGCGCAGGAAGTGATGAGCAAGAAATTAATCGTTGGTTATGCTCATGAAACACTCTATGACGCCCTGGCAAGAATGACCCAGAATGGTATTAGTCACTTGCCAATTGTGGAGCAGAATAACTCTGAACACCTGCTGGGTATTATGACAATGAGCGACATAGCGCGTATTTACAGCCCCCGCAGCAACCTCTGAAGCACACTACATCACATCTTAGTCTATTGCAGAGATAGACTTCGCGGCTGTCTTGGGCAATTGTGCGTCTGCTTGTCTTTGCTACTCTCTAGTTTTGCTTCAGTATGGTAGCGCGCTAGAAGCTAGAGGAGACGTCCCAATATAAAGTAGACGCAAATGACGGTTAGTGCTACGATAACAGCCCCCAGAGTTAGATTGCTACGAAAGAGGAATAAAATTACAAAGGTTACTGCCGCACATATACCGCCAAGCGTAGCACCTCGTTTAAGTCGACTTAAAAGGTTCATCTTCGTATCCAATGGATTACACGTATATGCAGTATCCCAGCACTACCCCCGAATACTACCTACAATGATACCTCACAGGTCGTTCCCCCATCAAGTCTCGGGTGCCTAAGACCATTGCGCCGCCCAGTGCGCCTTGGCAAAATCCTTCTGGCACTCAAGTTGCACAAGTTCCTATTTTATGTGTCACGATAACCGTCTTATTGTAAATCCGTTCCTCTGGACAAACGTTTTAGCACCTTTCGTCAGGTTGCAAAGATATGAACCTTGAAAAGGCGGTCAAGTTGGGGGGTGATAGTATTCAAAGAGCAAAACAATGCTAAACAGTTACGCACTTACTGCTCGCTACCTGCTATAATGCACGGGCCTGAGCAATCTCGCGGCTTCCTACCAGTCGTACCTGATCCTTGGATAGCGACACCACTGCAAGAGTTTCACCGCCAAGAGTCATAAATTCGACTTCAAACCCAGCACTACCGTGCAATAGCACAACAGTTCCCACGTCTCCTTTCCTCAGCCGGTGCTCAGGTAAGTCAACGGTGAGTACAACGATATCATGTTCTCTAATCATGAAATGCCACCTCCCAGAGGATAGGCTGTCACCAAGCGTGGCCGGTTATCCCCTCTCTCTACAAACCAAACCACTCGCACAGTTGGTGCACGGCCATCCGGTGTTCTCAATTGACCTTCCACAATGTAACGGGTTCCAAACTCGGTCTCATCCACTCGTACCACATCATACCGCTCTGCATGCTCTCGCAAAGCGGAGATCAGAACTCCCGAAGACTCAGCGCTGAAGCCAAAACGTTTAAAGAACGCAGCCTTGTGTCGTCCATACGGGTGAGATGTGGACAAAAGGTACTCCCTTATCTTGGCCTCAGGGATGACGGCCTTTTGCCGGTTAGGGAGCTTCATCTTTCGTGCTCCATCCGATGTTATCTTAGTGCTACCTCGTAAGAAAGTCAATCGTGTATTGCTATTCTACTCTGTACATGCATTGTTTTTGTGTTTGAACATGGTCTCGGACTCCTCGACACCGTCTCAATTCATCTAATGGTGCAACCGCGGCGCCAACGCCAGGAGGTTACCCAACCAGGCAGTTGCTTGCTAAAGAGAGGGGTTTCAGGCCGAGGCTCAGAAAAGCATCGTCAACAAGTTTTTTGAGGGATTGTCTCTCCGGGCAGAAGAACAGGTGGGACCAGCATCTGCAATCACTGCAGCCAAAACCCGCTACCGATGACAACTTTAGGGACAGCCACTTCGCCAGGTTGCACTCCTTTTTCTCCGAGCTCTCGGCATAGATGACATTCTGAATATTGCTTTCCCTCAAGAGATAGTCTATATGCCAGTAGAACCTTTTCTCCATATGAAGGTGTCTTCTTCTTAGTCTCGACTCTAGGCTGGACAATGCCGAACCAACATAGGCATAGTATCCTGGCTGAAAATGATAGCAGCGCCTTTTACCCACGGCGATATCCGCTGCCTTACCACTGACTTCGATTATAAGGACGTATATCCCCTTCATTACTTCACCGTGGCCATGGCCCTGTCATCGCCCCCGCTTTTCACTCTGGAGATTCCGTACCGCCTCAAAGAAATGCCGCGTCCACTCGTTGGCCACCTTACGGTTGGTACAGAAGACAATGCGCAGCTTGGGATGTAGAGCATAAAGCTCGGCGATGGCTCTAGCACAAAAACTCGGCATGTAGTGGTGCACCTTTCTGGGGTTGAGAAAGTCGGCATAAGGCGCTTCAATGACCAGGGCATGGTTATCGCAGGCTGCCAGTTCAGCCAGCCTCTGATGCAAAACCGGCATCATGCCGAAATCGGCAAGCACGTTATCCAGAGTCTTCCGCTCCACCACCGCCAGCAGCTTGTCCCCATCCACGAGGGCATAGTCACCAGCGGAGATAGCACCGCGTTCCGTCACCGCTCCGGGGAAGCGCCACGGGTATCTCTCATTGCTGTGGATGCGGATGACCATTCTGGCATTACCGGGGCGTGAGACCAGCTTGAAGGCAGGGCGGTGCTGCTCGATTGACCGCTGCGTCAGCCAGAAGATCTGCTCGTAGCTTTCCCCAGGACGGCTCTTGTAGGATTTCTTAAGGAAGAGAAAATCGCAGCGTTTGTAGCGCTTGCGGTCGAGTATCACAGAAACCCGCTTGCCCCGCTCGTTGAAGGTGATGATGTCGACACGCTCAAGCTCTTCCAGCACTTCATCCGGTTCCGGCGGTTCCTCCTCGCGCAGGCAGAAAATATGCCTGCCGGCGGCCGGCCACCTGTCCTGGGTGCGCAGCACCAGCCACGGCTTGTTACCTTTAATTATGTGGAGACGGTAAGGAAAACGCTCGCTGGCGCACCGCTCCAGGATCCAGGCCCCTGAGTCATGGTTGCTCCTGAGTTGAAACCACTAAGAGCTTCTAGCCCTTGCCGATTCTAAACATCTTCGTCCCACAGGTTGGGCAAACGCCCTGGGTAGCCGGCTTACCGTTTTTCATAGTGATGGACCTGGCATTCTTCATTTCCTTTTTTGCCCCGGCTTTTACACAATAGGCCTGCATGGCTTTCCTCCTTGAATAATATTCATAGGCAGGATAGCAGATGGTCAGCTTCGCCGTCAACGTGACGATGGTCACCCCCGGCACCACCGAATAGCGTCATCATTTTTTCAGCCTTTTTCTGCGAGGACACCATCAATCTCAGGCTCATAGATTGTTTTATAGTCTGTTAGATTGAATTGAATACCATGGTTGGTTACCAAGGACAAGCCTGGTATAAAGGCGTAAACGTTTGCACTAACCCCTGCACAACCGCCTTTGCACCGGCACTCCCAACAACGGTCTTCACGCTCAGAATTGCCCTTGCACAGGCACGGGGGGTTACCCTCCCCCCGACCTTGTACGGAGACCTCCGCCAGGGGAGTGCAAGCGTGGGTGTGCAAGGATTGTGCCAATCCACGCCTGCACACCCCTTTAATCCAGCTTTGCACTCATTACGGGAAGCTAAAAATCCGTACAAGACTTGACATCGGCTAGAGGCAGGTATATACTAACAGTATAATATGT
>Ga0209102_1000283_pt1 | contig 34563 bp, 26 predicted proteins | sample ConPoolayeHmetaG_FD_185483 | JGI IMG/M metagenome (GOLD analysis project Ga0209102, IMG submission 185483) | Hot spring microbial mat communities from California, USA to study Microbial Dark Matter (Phase II) - Cone Pool mat layer H metaG... ...
CTTGCTGTATCATAAAAATACCTCCTGGTTAGGGTATCACCCAGCGGGTGATTTATTTTTTTCATCAAAAATAACCTTATACCAGGGGGCTTTTCGTTTCAATCAAATTTTCTATCGGCAAATCAGGGGTTTAACCCTTCTCTTCTTAATAAAGAATCGAATAATATAAAAAGGAAAAAATGAAATTAAAGTTTTTCTCTTCTTTTGGCGCAGTTAAAATTAGGAGAGCTAAATTTAAAGAAATAGAATTTATTCACTAAAATCGAATCAATATCTATTAAAAAATCATGAGTCCTTTCTCCTGAGGTTTCTCATCTTTGGAGAAAGAATTCCAAGTCCTCAACCAAGATGAGGAAACTTCAAGGGAAAAATTTAAGGGCCTCATTGCATGGTTTAAGGCTAATTGCTAAAATTAAAAAACAAAGTGATGAAGAGACTCCATCTATGTCTTTACCCTTTACTTTCTTTAGCTCTGATTCTTTCTTCTGAAAATTTGCTGACAAAAAAAGTAGAGGATTTGCCTCCGTCCCATAGAAAATGGCTTACAGAAGAGGTAGTCTACATCATCACCCAGAAAGAAAGGGAGGCGTTCTTAAAACTTGAAACCAACCAAGAAAGAGACCTTTTCATAGAAGCTTTCTGGAAACAACGTGACCCAACTCCCGAGAGTCCTGAAAATGAATTTAAAGAAGAACATTATCGCCGTTTAGAATATGCAAATAAAAACTTCGGTAAAGGAACTTCTAAGCCCGGTTGGAAAACAGATAGGGGGAGAATATACATCATCCTTGGAAAGCCGAATACTGTGGAAAGATATGGAAGCCTAGAGCACAATCTCGTCCCCATAGAAGTCTGGTTTTATCAAGGACACTCCGGCGCCGGGCTTCCTGCTTCATTCTATGTGGTCTTCTTCCAGGAATGGGGAATCGGAGATTACATCCTCTACAGCCCCCTGAGACATGGCCCTCGAAAACTCATTGAGACCTATGACGTTGACCCCAATAAAGCCATGAGCATTCTGAATATGGTAAATCCTGAACTCGCAAAGGTGGCCCGCTCTCTAATTCCCACTCAATCTCCTGAGCTTGAAGCCGGTTCACCCTTAGCTTCCGAGGCTTTGCTCAATAAGATTTCAAGCCTTCCTCAAGAGAAGATAAAAGAGGAATATGCGGAAAAACTTCTGAAATACAAAGCTCTGATTGAAGTCGATCACTCAGTAAACTACATCGAAAATGATGCGCTAGTAAAAATCATAAGAGATGAGGGAGGTTTTTTCTTGGTGCACTACGGCCTCGAACCTAAAAGACTCTCCATCGGGAAGAAAGAAAAAAAGTTTTTTGTCAGATTAGAAATTTATGGAAAGATCTCGGATACCGCAGGGAAAAATATCTATCAATTTCAAAAAGAGGTCTTGCTGAATTTTGATGAAGAGCAAGTTGAGGAAATGAGAAGGAAGCTCTTCAGTTTTCAGGACCTTTTTCCTCTTATCCCCGGTGATTTTAAATTTGACTTGCTGCTTAAAAACCCTGTTTCAGGAGAATTTACTTCTTTGGAGAAGGAGATAAGTGTGCCCAAAGCATTTTCTTTTCCTTCAATAAGCTCACTAATTCTCTCTTCCAGAGTGAATAATCCCCCGAAAGAAGAAAAAACCTATAAGCCCTTTCGCTTCAAGGGAATTCAAATTTTACCTACGGCAACAAGAGTCTTCACCTCCAAAGATAAGCTCTATGTGTATCTTGAAATCTATGGATTAGATGAGGAATTGAAGAATAATGGGTCAGTAGACTTTTCAATAAGCAAAGAAGATAAAATAATACATAATTTGAAAAAAAGGATAAGAGATCTCGAAAATCCAGAGAGCTTCATTCAGGAATTTTCTCTCTCGTCATATTCCCCTGGAAGATATCTCCTCAAAGTTTCTCTTCTCGGTAGAGATGAAACTGAAATAACTTCTGAAAGAGAAGACTTCACCATTAGCCCCCTTGTCACCTTACCTGAATACTGGAGTCTTTCAGAAATTTACCCTCCTTCAGGCGACCCTTACTACGCCCACATCCTTGGCTCCCAGATGTTAAATGCGGGAGAAATCGAAAAGGCTGTGGCCCTCCTCGAACTTGCCTATAGCATGAAGCCTGCTTCCCTCGAATATGGATTAGCCTTAGCAAATGCATATTTAGCAAGGGAAAATTACCAAAGAGTACAGGAAATTCTTTCGCGCTTCCTGGAGAAGGCAAAGGAAGAACCTCAAATCTATTATATGCTGGGGATAGCTTGCCAGAAGAGGGGTGAGTTTGGAAGAGCCGTATATTATTATAAAAAATATCTTCTCAACTTTGGGACTCATCTTGGAATCCTCAATGCCTTGGGTGAGTGTCATTTCCAAGAAGGAAACCTAAAAGAGGCCCTTGATGCCTGGGAGAAGTCTCTGGAGTTAGACCCAAAGCAAGAAGAATTGAAGGAAAGGGTTTCCCAGTTGAAAAAAAAGGAAGAAAAAAAGAATATTTAAACCCTTCTACCTATGAATAAGATTAAAATTTCTTTCATAAATCGTTCTTATCTTAAGCTTGCTTCACAAGCTTTCGGAGGAGGTCTTAATGCTTAAAAGAATTTTTAGTTTTTTTCTCTCTTTGGAGATGATTCTTCTCCTCGCTACCTACTCCCAGGTTACGGCGAGAAGAATTTCTATCACCGTGATGAATACAAAGAACGAACCTCTGGAAAAGACAAAGGTGATCATTACGAGTCCTGAAAGGAATGATTTTAAAAAAGAATTCTTCACCGATAAAAAAGGGAAATTTGCCTTCCTCCTTCCGATGGAGATAAAAAGCCTCTCGTTTCATCTCGAAAAAGAAGGATATCAGACTCTTGAAGAAACAATAGAACTGAGGAGGATGAGAAGTTCTCAATCTTCCTTCCTCTATGAAGGAACCTTTGTCCTTTTCCAAAACGATGAGCTCACCCCCGAACAAAGGGCTCAGCTAAAAGTAACAAATGAAAAAGCGCTTGAGCACTTCAACGCAGGAATCGCACTCTTTGAAGGGGAAAAATTTATTGAGGCTGCTAAAGAGTTCGAAGAAGCCTCAAAAATAAAACCCGATTTCTATGAGGCCTATGAAAACATGGCTGCCTCATACTTCAGGGCAGAAGAATATGAAAAAGCCATAGAAGCGGCAAACAAAGCTTTGGAGATTGAGCCTGAGTCGTATAAGACCCTCAAAATAATTTCTATCTCTTATTCAGCCCTGGGAAATGAGGAAAAGGCCATGGAATATCTTGAAAAGATGAAGCATCTTCCAGATGCAGAGTTTTCTCCAGAAGAACTCTACAATCTTGCCGTAACCGCAGCAAACAGAAATGATGATGAGGAGGCAAAACAGTATTTCGAAAAGGCCATTGAGCTCAAGCCTGACTTTGCCCTTGCTCATTATCAGCTAGGCATGTGTTATTTCAGGTTGAACGAGCTCGAAAACGCCCAAAAAGAGCTTGAGAGATACCTTGAACTCGAACCAGAGGGAGAGCATGCAGAAGTGGCAAAGGCTATTCTAGAATCCATAAAGAAGAATTAATGAAGAGTTAATTTTATTCTCTGATAATCTTCTGATATTCGGGAAAGGGAGGGTCTTAAAACCATTGAGAGCTCACCTTATTAATTTTTTTATTTTATGATTTTGAAATCCCTCTTTCCTTTTTAACTTCAATCTCGAGAGTTGCCTCAAGAATCCCATTCTCGTGGAAAGCTTAAATTAACTTCCTTGAAACGAGAGCCTCTGACAACTTGCCTTATCCTTTTTGATTGAAGATGCGGAAGGAAAATAAGACTAAAATATTTATTGAGACTTAAAGGGCAAAGGATATTTTTTCACTCTTCTTTTCTCATTGAACGATACCCAATCCTCAAGATTCAAATTCTCTCAATTTAAAACAAGAGGTTTCTTAGGGAGAATCCTTTCTTAAAAAAGATGAGTATTCAAAAAAAGAAAACTTAAGTTTTAAAATAAAAATATCTCTTTTTTAGCCACCTAAATAAAAATTGGTCCCTATGGCTTTTGAGGAGGAAAAAAGAGATTTTCAGGAAACTAAGAATGGATTAGCTTCTTGAAGTTCATTATGGAAAATAATAAATAATAAGAATTTGGCTTTCGGCTGTGGTTGTCGACTGAGCCTCTTTGTGACAATTTACCCCTCCTACCATCATAGGGGAGTATAAATCTCGGCTTGAAGAGATGTCAAGTGAAGTTGGGAATGGCTCATGGCGGGCCAAAGCAGCTCAAAAGCCGCACAGATGATAAAAAAATGCCGTGGCGCAGCCGCACCTCTCCTTCTGCGCAAAGAGAAGATTATAAAAAATATTCGGCCGAGGTCTCAGCAGCCACCAGAAGCTCCTGAAAAGCCCTGGAGGGTGGAGGAGGTTTGTGGGCGAGAAAAGTCAGCTTAAGGTGATGGATGATCCTGTTCATCACGGCCTAATCCGTAATAAAAGCGATGACCTTCATCTGTCCTCCACACTGGGGACAAACCAGAGGATCGACCTCGTAGGGTTAAGGGCACGGATAGAATGCTAGTTCACAAGACCCAGGAAGAAGGAAAGAAGAAGAAAAAGAAAGGAGGCTATATAGAAAGTACTTGCATCACATCATCATAGAAGCGCCCAATAGAAGACAGTCCGCTCGGGATGACGGGGACGGTAAACGCCAGCCACAACAGGAAGGATGAAACAAGAAATGGGCCAGCTCGCTCAAAGCATGCTCTCCATCCCTCTCTGCTTGGAAGATGCCGCTCGAGGTCCCGCCTCTTTGCTTCAGAGAGTCAACAGGAGTTTACGGCCATAAGCAGGAGAAGACAACAAGCGTTGTCTCAGAACATCAAACAGCTAAAAGCATCAACTCTTGCCTTCCTGGCAATCGTCTTCGGATTCACTAACCTAGTATTATAAAGTATATTCCACCTCCCGGTCTCAGCGACGTTGAAGGAATGGGGCGAATGGATGAGGGAAGAGCTTCTCCTGGCCAGATGGAGGAGGTCCGCCTGATTTTCAGCATTTTCCGGCCGTCTCTGCGGCTGGTGAGGCATTTTCGCCCACCAGTTTCGTTTTTGATTGGTCGTTGACATCCATTTTATCGGGATTTATATATCTATATTTCCCTATTGATGCTCGGACACTCAATTAACCGACGCAGCCGAAATACAAATTTCTTGTCCTCAGGGTGCCGATTTTTCGGTAAATTAGAATGTTTCGTTTAAATTTCAAAATTCGCCTCCGGGATCGCGTTCTTCGGGGTAGATCTCCTTTCTCTTTATAGAGAAATTTGGCATTAGGGATGACGTCCCGAATTCAGCGCCCCCTTTATTCAAATCGCACAAACTTTATTTTCAGTTGATTGCCAGGCCAGTAAAAGCCGATATCGGCGAGAGAGTCCTGACCATCAAGAGTTCCTTTGAGAACTAAACGAAAAGACTTCGCCGGTGCCGGGATGGGACCGATGGAGGGGAATTGGGAAAGCATTTTAATGATTTTTTCCCTTTTCGCCGGGGGATCACTCGAATGGAGGCCACAGTCGCCGGGCAAGGCGCCGGTTGCATTCACCGCGTTCTGGTTCTTTTGCTGGACGGCGAAGTTAAGCACTGCAACCAACCATTCGAATCTTTCCTCCAGAGTTTTCTGGCCTTCAGGCGGAGCCGGAGAGAGTTCGCCGGCATATTCCGCCCTTTTTGCCTCGTCCAGAGTTTCGCCTCCCCTCGGCTCAAGGTCTTGGATGACCCAGCGATCCCCTCTGAGGACAAAATCCCCGTGCATCTCGATTAAGTCATTGCCTTCAACGTACTGATATTCGACATTGACCTCCGTCACCCAATCGGGGAGTGCGTCGATCTTGGGAAATAGACGAATCATCCCGATTATAGGAGCAAGCAATTTCTTTGCTTCGGGGCTGCCGAGTTCTTTTTTGGCCGCAGCCTCAGCTTCCTTGGAGTAGGGCTCTCCTTTAAGGAGAAACAAAGTCCGTAGGTCAAGACTTTCCAGAGCCCGGGAATAATCCAGGGCCATTTTCTGACAATCCAGCTTCGGCCGCTCTTGTCCCTCACCGGGCACAGTGGGCAGGGAAATGACCACCGCGGCCAGAAAGACTACCAGAAATTCGACGAATTTATTCCTCATCCTTTCCTCCTCAATATCAATCTCGTTCTCTATTTCTATATGAAAAGCCTTTTATCTGCGCTTCCCTCTCATCAAACAGGGTCAGGTTTTAAAAGATAAGAAGTTCCTTTTCAGATTTGCTGGCTGGCTGAGCATCTTTGTCCTCATTTTCCCCTTCAACCATCGTCAGGAAATATAAATCATGACAAAGTAAGGCGTCAAGGGGAATCAGAAGCCTCTCCTGGTGGGCCAAAGTGGCTCAAAAGCCGCAGAGACGCTCAAAAAGCGCAGGAGCGCACCCGGACCTCTCCGCAATGGAAAAGATAGGAATCATGAAAAATATTCTGCGCCTCTCTCAGAATCCATCAGAAGTTCCTGCGAGACGAGATGAGGCGGAGGAGGTCTTTCTGCCACAAATCTCAGCTTGATCTTTCTTTTTTCTCTTTGACTTTTTATATTCTTCAACCTTAAAGTTTGCAGGCAGTATTTTAATCCTCCGAAATTTTATTTAAAAACCATTTAAACGTTGAAGCTACAAAAGTGACTTCGGTTTTAATCTCTTTAGGGAAATAATTATCAGCGCCTTAGATAAAAAAATAAAGGCAGTTTAAGAAAAGAAGGACATCTAGTGGTGTCTGCTGGACGATGTCAGAATTTTCTTTGAGCAAAATCCAGATGCTGACTGACGCAAAATTACTTCGTAATTTTGCTCACGGCTCCAGCATATTCGAAGTTTTGACGACGCCAAAATTTGAGCGAACGAAGTGAGCCGTATATGTTGTGTTATGTGACCTCGATAGGGGAAAGGCTCTTAGCGACCGCAGAATGCCCAAGCCCGCCCATATTATTTACCTCTTTCTTTCAATCTTTCTTGGATTGCATCGCTTGTTAATTCCTTGATTGCATCTTGAGCAATCCATTTAGCAGTTTTTGATCCTATCTTTTGTATCTCTTTTGCAGTTTCAATTGCTTTCTTATTCAAGGCGATATTTCTTTTCCCAATCTGCCTCAATGCCCAGTTAATTGCTTTTTTAATAAAATTTCTATTATCTGTAGCTTCTCTTTTTATGATTGGGAGAAATTTCTCAAATTGTTCGTTTTTCGCTTTCTTATCTTTAAAAGCTAACCATGCCATCAAAGCAAACCCTGCTCTTTTAACAAATTCTTCCTTCCTCCCACACCATTCTATTGCTTTTTGATAAGCAAATTGGGTATAGGTAAAAAGATTCTGGCACACCTGATCGCAGATTTCCCAATAGTCAAATTCTTTCACCCAATTTTCCATCTGTTCTTCGGTTACAGATTTTGGGTCACCAATCATACTGGCAAGTATCTTAGTTTCACGAAGGTTTGTTTGCCAAAGCTCCAGAGCAAGCTCATGGTTTATTCCTAGGCTTTTAGCAATTTTCCTAAGATTTGGAATTGAAACACCAAAAGTTCTTTTCGGTGTAATCCCAAATTTTGCCATACCTTCTATTGCCTTGAGGTTTGATAAGGATTCTAATTTCTCAATAATCTTGCTAACTTGCATTTTCTTATTCATAGATCTCATTCTCTCATTTTAACAGGCTATCTCAAAATCGTTCTCCATTTCTCCTCAGGGACCTTTCCTGAATAACCAGCACTAAATAAATAGATTTCATGGTGAAGCCCGTTTTTCACAAGATTCTTATCTTTTATCTGTTTTTCCATTTTTACAATTGATTCAGGCTCTGTAGAATACGGACCAATATGCAAAATCTAAATACATTTTTCTTCTTTTATTTTTTCAAACTTAACTTCGTTTACCAAATCTATCTTTTTCTTCTTTATATTTATAACTTCCTGCTTCGCTTCCTCAACTATCTCAGAGGTAACAAATTTAGGTTGGCGGATGAGAAGTTTCCATCTCCATTCTTCACGAGGAATTTTTATATATGGCTTATCAGAATCTACCCACCAGAGACCCTCTAATTTTACAACAGAAAAATCTTTACCTTCTTTTTTCATCAGTATTTTGGCACCATAGGCAAGAGAATATAAAGCACCTAGTTTAGTTTGAAATTCATCACCGGCAGGAGCACCTTTACCTTCTATTGCCAAGAATTTCCCCTCTTCAATCTCCACAATCTCAGGGAGAGTTTTTGCTGTGTAGTATGTTTTGTATCCTTTGTTAGGTCTACTTTTGTTGCCATAATTCTACCACCTCATTTCTTAATGCGGGCTTGGGTATTTCATATAGCGGTACCAACATATACGACGTTGCGACCGTAAGAAGCAATGTCCCGAAGGGCAAGAGCGTCAGCTCGAAACGCATATGCTGTGTTAGGCGATGAGCTGCCTCCTCAACGAGCTCTATCCGAGGGGAATTAAGGTGACTGTGCAACTGTTCCCCTGACGCTCTGTATTCATCCTTACCATAAGCTGCTCGGCCAGCCACATCGGATAAACGCTCTGGCAACCGACGAGGCAAACGTCCTCACCACTTGGCAAATCTAGTATTTTGCATCGGGGTGCGTTGAACACTGCTTTCTGCCCAGTCAGTTCAGATACAGAGAAAGGGGTAAAAACCTGTAATTGATATGCCATCTGCTTAGCTATCATCGAGAAGGCAGAGCTTGGTGAAAGGGCTCTCACCATTTTCAATAGAAACAAAGCTGGGCCAGAGCCTTTCCTCTTCAATGCCTCAACGTCCGCGCGTTTGAACTCCTCAACGCCGCCCTCACCAAGATGTGTGCGAACGAAGTTGAAAGCGATTGACCAATTCCGCATCCAGTTACCGTAAGCTATCTCATACTTCTCTTCAAATGAAGCATCCTCAGGAATGGGTTTTAATCCTTCCTGCCAAGTCCTTTGGAGCTCGGCTACTCCTTCATCACCCAAGTGTTTCTGTACCAGAGGCGGGACAAACGTGTCAAGAAGCTTCATATAGTCCAGCGTAGTAGCGTACTTCTCACTGTATGGCATCTCCTTGACTTTTACCATCGTACTTCTCCTTATTTTTGTTTTATTTAAGGCAGCCTTTAACTTAACTCGTTTTTATACGAATTGAATGCATAATATCGACCTTTTGTTACATATTACTTAATATAAATAGAATTGTTAATAATCATTTCATTTATTTATTCTATTTCTCCAATTTGAATAATAAGATAACATGATGATGTGACGCACCTCCTCCGGAGGTTGTGATAGACTTCCGGTTGGAAAATTTAACTATTAGGAGGTGCACGAATGAATTATATGGGTATTGACCATCACAAGCAATACTCACACATCACCTTGCTGGATGAGCGAGGTGAGGTGCTCAAGTCAGGAAGAGTGGCCAATCTTCGTCGGGAGCTGGAAGATTTTCTTTATGGGATCAAGGAAGTAAGAGCGGTAGTGGAGGCTGGACGCTCGAGCTACACGATGGTAGATGTGCTGGATGATTTGGGGATTTCGACGACAGTGGCCCATCCCAAGGAGGTCAGAGCGAGTGCCAAGGCCAAAGTGAAGACAGACGAGAAGGATTCTTACAAGCTGGCTCATCTCTTGCAGACGGGTTATATTCCTGAGGTCTACGAGCGGTCAGGGGAGAATCGTTCTTCCCAACGGGTGTTACGCCAGGGGGCGCTTCTCTTTCAGCAGAGAGAAGAGATTCGCGGAGAGGTGGCTCGGGTGGAGAATCTTTTTACGGAGAAAGGGATGAGGGTGCTGGTTGGTTTGGCTTTGCCGGAGAGGGAGGAAAAAATGATGGAGGCGCTTCTCAAGACCTATCGTCATCTGGAGGAGCGCATCAGCGAGACGAACGCTTTAATCGATGACTTGTATGGGAAGCTGCCCTCTGCCCGGCTGATCCAGAGTGTTCCTGGATTCGGCAAGTTTTTATCAGGATTGGTGGCCACAGAGATTGCCGATATTGGGAGGTTCGCCGATGTGGGGCAATTTCATGCTTATGCCGGTGTGATTCCCTCCACCCACAGTTCCGGTGAGAGGAGCTATCACGGCAAGATCACGAAGGAAGGGAATCGCTGGCTGCGCTGGGCGGCGGTGGAGGCGGTCTGGCCTGCGATCCGGGCGGATTTTGACCTCCAGAGATATTACGAGCGGCTGAAGAGGAGGAAAGGGGCGAACTCAGCGAAACTCGCTACAGCCAGGCGGTTGCTGACCATCATTTACCGAATGTTGAAAGAAGGACGTTCGTATATTCCCTATAAGAGATGACAATAAAAGAGAGAATCGGCTGCCTTCTCCAAATTCTAACGGGCCTTTGAGGTCGCGTTCAGGATAAGATTAAGGGGCCGAGACCTGATGTTAGTGTGTGTGCGGACTTAACCTTCCGGTTAAGGGCACGGAGAGAAGAATGGTCCACAAGACCTAAAGAAAGAGAAAGGAGAAGAGAATAGAAAAAAGTCCTTGCATCATATCATCATAGAAGAAGATTTGGTTTTCGGCTGCAGTGGCCAACTGAGCCTCTTTCTGACAATTTACCCCTCCTACCATCATAGGGTTGTATAAATCTCGGCTTGAAGAGATCTCAACTGAAGTTAAGGAGGTCTCTGAAAAAGTAAGCTGTTTTTGCAGATTTTCTATACAGAACATAACTCTTTGTCAACTTTTAAGATTTATTCTTTCCTATTTCTTCCATTTCTTTAACCAGCCTCCACCAAGTCGATGCATTTTATGCTCCCATTGCTCTAGGAGCGAACTCTTTCTCCTCTAAAAACCGGAGCAATCTCTTTATGTTCATAACTAAAAATGTCATCAAAACCTGAATCTTTACTTCCTTTTTGCCCCGATATCGAGCCCTATCCATCCCATGCCATTTCTTCGCCTCGCCAATCTTTCGCTCAATCATCTTGCCCCAACTTAAAGCTTCCCGCCTCTTCTCATCATCATCCCGGATTTTATGCTTGGAGTTATCACTTACCCAAACTGTCATTCGCTCCTGGTTCTTCCGAACACATTTTTTAAAATGTGAACAGGCCCTACAATCAAAGGCCGAAAAATAATAAAGGGTGCCCCTTTCTTGAGCCAATTTCCAATGCTTCTCTTTCCCCGAGCACAGAGAACATAGTCCTCATCATGATTATAGGAAAATTTCGCCATCCACTTCCGCTCTTATTCCCTTCTCCACTTCCTTTCACAATCTCACTCTCATCCTCCACCACATGGGCTTTATATCCAGAAAACATCCCCTTTACACTTTCTCCCATGTCGAGCATCAAAGTCAATGAAGCTTACTACCTTCTCTTTTCCCTCCCCAGGTTCCAAAATGGCCTCCAGGGCTTCCACTTTCTCTTCAACCTCAGGGCCATATCTGCCCCTAACTTCAGAAATGAAGCAATAAGTCATCTTTACTTCCTCTACAAGCTCCTCCCCTGTAGGTTTTTGCGATAACTTCTCATGAGAGAGAGCTGTAGGGAGTCTCCAATCCCTTCCCAGCTTCCCCATCAACTTTCCCTATCTCCCTCAGGATGACTCCTCTGCCTTGTCTCAAAATATTCATTGTATTAGGAATCGCCACATCCGCCACACTCGCTGTGGCATCAACGATCTTATATCGCTCCTTAAGCAATCCCTGCTCTTTGGCCCTCTCTACAATCCTCGAAAAAAGCCTCTCGAATCTCTCCTCTCCCAGCCTGCGGCGAAAAACAACAAGGGAGGTATCCTCAGGAACTTTCTCTTCAATATGTAACCCCACAAACCAGCGATAAAGAAGGTTATATTGACATTGGTTCGAAACCTCAACATCACTCAAATTGTAATAGAACTCAAGAAAAAGCATGCGGAATAGAACCTCCGCTGGTCAGGCAGGCCTGCCAAAATCCAGACTGTAAAGGTCCTCTGTCTCTTCCTCAATAAAGGAAAAATCTATCCTCTCCCTGATCTTTACTAAAATATGATCCTCAGCTACCACGCTCCACTAAACATATTCATCAAAAAAATTCGTCTCTTTATTATCTCTTGTGAACATCTCTTGTCCTCTTCAATCGTTCTAAATTCTTTTTGGCCAAATTCCTAATCCCTTTCTTCACTCGCTCCACATCTTGAGGCGGGATATAAACAGCATGGCTCTTCCTCCCCCTCTTTCCATGTCAAATACCAATAGGGTTTGCTTTTCCCCTTATGAAGCCTCCGCTGATAAACCTTGCTTAAATTCCCCAGCAAAATGGCATCGGAATTTCTAAGAATTCTTATTATCTTTTCCGTTTCATTTTGTTCCGCCATACCCTATATTAATGTATTTATACATTATTTCAAGCGAAAAAATTGCTTTTTAAGGCCACTTTTTCAGAGAGACCTCCTAAAAAAACTTGACATATAAGCTGTAAGATGTAAATTATAATATCAATGATTCAAGAAGAAAATAAGGCTTTCCCCAGAACCCTCTCTGAAAGAATCTACAACAGTCTCAAAGAAGCAATCATCACAGGCGAAATAAAAGCCAATCAGAGAATTCAGGAGAAGGAGATTGCCTCCTCCTTTAAGGTGAGCACAACCCCTGTAAGAGAGGCAATCAGAAGACTGGCAGGGGAAGGATTGGTCAAAGTAAACAGCCACAGAGATGTTGTCGTCAGAGAAATTTCTTATAAGGAATTGATGGATATCTATAGAGTCATGGCCTGGATCGATGAGCTTTCAATCAGGCTTACCTTTGAAAGGGCAAGAGACATTACTAGAGAAGAAGTCGAGAAATTCATCCAAGAACTGGAGAAAATTGCAAATAAAGAGAATGTGGAAAAATGGCTTATTACCAATGAAAAGATGTATTTAAAAATATGTGAACTGAGTGGAAACGAATTCCTGTACCAGATCCGAATGATGATCAATGCCCAGCTGGGAAGATACAAGCCACTTCGTTTTTTCCTGTTTACCAGAGAAGATGTGATTGAAAAATCCATGAAGGAATTCAAGCGACTGCTTTCGGTCTTTAAGTCCAAAGATAAAAAGGCTCTCGAAAGGCTTGATTCTAGTCACTGGCTCAACTTCCTTCCCAAAGAAGCGGAATGGATTGAATACAGAAGATTGAAAGAGAACACATCTTCGGGTAGATGATTATAATGAAAAAAATTAAGGAGGTGAATCAAGGAGAAGGAAAGAGTAAAAAGATGAGCAGGTTTTTCACAAAATGATGTCTTAATATTAAATCAAGGAGTAAAGGCATGGGAAAAATAATTAAGTTGCTTTCCCAGATTCTATTATGTTTCCTCGTTTCAGGCAATTTGCTTGCCCAGGAAACAGGAGAAATAAGGGGAAAAGTGATGGATGAGGAAGGGACTTCTCTTCCTGGTGTCTCGATCATTGCCACAAGCCCGAGTCTCCAGGGAAAAAGGACTGCCCTGAGTGCCAATGATGGGACCTACCGTTTCCCTCTTCTTCCCATCGGAAATTACACCCTGAGCTTCGAACTTCAGGGCTTCGCCAGACTTATCCAGGAAAACGTTGAGGTGAAGCTGGGGATGGTGACCAGCGTGGATGTGAGGATGAAGATTGCCACCCTAGAAGAGCAACTGACCATCGTCGCTGAAGCGCCACTAATTGATAAGACAAAAGCCGACACAAGTTTTCACCTGAAAGCCAATGAATTAGCCAACGTCCCGATTCAGGGAAGAACCATTCAAGAAATAATGAACTACACTCCAGGTGTGACAGGAGTAAGACATGATACAAACTTCGGTGTCGGTGGTGGAGGAACAGATTATGGGGCCGGAAGCTTTAGAGGAGAAGGAGGAACCGGTAACAACTACCTGGTTGATGGCCTCTCCAAGAGAGGCTCTGATGACAATAACCCCGGTGTCCAGGTGAATTATGATGCCTGGGAGGAAGTTCAAATTATAAGTGATGGCTTTTCTCCTGAATTGGGACAGGCTTATGGCGGAATCATCAACATCGTAACTAAATCAGGTGGAAATGAATTCCACGGTGAGCTCGGTAGTCTCATCTGGGATCACAATTTAAGGGCAAAAAGAAAAGAGCAAATTGCAATTGCGGTTGAGCCAGTGACCTCTAAATACAACTTCTTTGGTAACCTCGGGGGTCCCATCCTCAGGGATAGGCTCTGGTTTTTCATCTCCGATAATCTGTGGCGTGCGGCAGAGGACATGGAAGAAGCTTCTGTGGGATGGCTTGCGATTCCAGAGGGGAAAAGAAGGGTAAACACAAACAATATCTTTGGCAAGCTCACACTGGCACCTTTCCAGAATCACACTCTCTCCTTTAGCGGCACATATGATAGTTTCCTCAATCAGTCAGGGGGTTTTGGTCTACCTGAACTTTATACAAAAACGGATTACAAAGATTATGCCTATCGTCTGAATTATAAAGGAATCCTTGGACAAAACACCCTCGTTGAGGCAGCCATAGGGAGGTCAAGCCGCGATAGGAGCACTGAGCCGTTGAGTGGCGACATGGAAAGCATTCAAATTAGCTACTCAGACATCTCTCAGAGCACAAACAATGTCTGGGCTGCCTATAAGACTATAGACCAGAGAACAGACTTCACCACCCGCTTTACCCAGTACTTCAACACAGAAAAATTCGGAAACCATGAATTCGGAGCAGGATTCCTATATTACTACATCTACAGAAGCCAGGATGTCCTCCATACAGGCACGGCTTGGGATCTCTGGCCCGACAATTGGTGGGATGGAGGCACTGATATGCTCTTCCTTGAGCCGGGTATTCCCTATCAAATGTATGAATACAGAAATCAACATTATTACAATAAGGGACGGGGAATAGGAGTCTATCTAAAGGACCAGATCAGCTTTGAAAAGATAACGATTATGATAGGTGTGAGGTCTGAAACTCAAAGACTCTATGACGACCAGGATAGAGTAGTCTTCGACTGGGGACTCCTGGATTTCATCTCCCCCCGCTTTTCCCTTGCCTGGGATATCACAGGAGATGGAGTGAACGTCTTCAAGCTTGGAGTGGGAAACTTCACCGATACCATGCTCTTTGACCTCCTTCCCTATTTCACTAGAGGCGGTGGTTCGACTTTCGTCGTTTACAGATGGATTGGGCCTCTTCCCACATACGAAACAGATGAAGCCGCCTTAAAAAACCCTGAGAACTGGGAATATGTCTGGCAGCAGGGAGGACCTGAGCTCTGGGAAGAAGGAGAGTATGCTATCAGGGTTCAGGAAGGAGTGCATCCTGACCGGATGACCAAGATAGTGGCGGAATTTGACAGGCGCCTGGGACCAAATTGGGCCTTAAAATTAAGGGGTGTCTACACTGCCCATATTAACATGCTTGAAGACCTCGGATTCTGGGACTATGAGACCTTCTGGTATGAACTCAGAAATTGGAAGGAAAAAAGAAGAAACTATCTTGGCTTTGAGCTTGAGCTCAACGGAAGGATAGCCGAGAAGTTATTCCTCAATGGTTCTTATGTGAGGTCCGCTGCTAAGGGTTCAACTCCGGGTGCTTATGAAGTTCTTGGTGGTTACGGTGGACAAGCTTATAACACAGTCGGTATCTTCGGTGACCACTTCTCAGGTCCTGCTGACTCCGAATGGGCATGGTTCGGACCCTTGACCGTAGGAATGGGAGGCTGGGACTATGGAGATGAAGGTTGGTATGGTTACCTTCCTTATAGCTGCGATCATGTGGTCAAGTTACTAGGTACATACATGGCTCCCTACGGTTTCATCCTGAGTGCGGGTTTTGAACTTTACGCTGGCTATCACTGGTCTATCTGGGGCTTCCAGCCAGGTTATGGATGGTACTTTACCTTCCCCTATGGCAGAGGTACAGAGAAGCTTCCCACCCACACTTATGTGGATCTTTCGATTCAGAAAGACTTTGTTCTTCTGCAAGGAATTTCCTTGGGCTTGAGAGTAAACACCACAAATCTCTTTAACTCCCAGCGCCCCGTCTCTTACTACAATGCAGAAGGTACTGACCTCTTTCGTGAGGTATATGGAAGGCAATATCCACGCTGGATTCAATTCCAGATTCTTCTTAAATTTTAACTGAAGCTAAGGCAAAATGGTAGATTAAATAAAGGAAGAAAGGGATTCAAGCGAAGAAGGAATCCTAAAAAAATAAACTATTGCTTCATTAAAGTTCATAATAAAAAAATTGTGCTCGATTCACTAAAAATAAAAAAGGGATTCTATGCAAAATTGATGCCGATAGGGTAAAATAAAATAGGTTAATTTAAAAAATGGCGATTCAGGAAAAAGAAAAGACTCAAACTATAGCTGAAAATTTGAGCAAGAGTTCACTAAACAGGATTCAGACTCTCCTCGATATCCTCGTCGAGCTCGCAAATAAGGAAGATACTTCGCTAAACCTTCTTGAGAAATTCCGGACACTTTATAAGGAGATTCCTGCACAGGAAAAACCATATCTTTTCAAGTTGATTGTTTCAAATCTGGAAGTGAGGAAAAAGGATATCGAAGAAGAGCTTGCCAATCTCCTCAAGATAAATGACAGAGAGCAGCTCAAATGGACATCCCAATTGAGTTCCCTCCGACAGAAGCTTGAGTCGCCAAGAATCGAGGCCTTCAGACGTTTCATAAACCTTTCCGGAGGACTTAAATTCCTTCTTGACCTCAGAGCAGATGTTCTTGCCCTGCAAAGATATTTTCCCGATAACCTTGGACCCTTAGATGAAGACATTGCCCACCTTTTCAACTCCTGGTTCCAGAGGGGTTTTCTCTTTCTTCGAGAAATAACCCTTGATTCTTCCTATCGACAGATAGCCTTCTTGAAAGAACATGAGATGGTTCATCCCTTGGCAAGTCTGGAGCAAATGGGAAATCGCCTCGGTCGAGATAGACGTTGTTTCGCCCTTTACCATCGTGCCATGCCTGAAGAACCCGTGATCTTCATCGAGGTCGCCCTCACCCATGGAATCGTAACCTCGATCCACGAGATAATCCGCGATCAGTATTCAACTCACGAGCTAAAAGGAAATCCAAACACGGCGATCTTCTATTCTATCAACAACACCCAAAACGGACTGGCTGGACTGGGCCTTGGAAAGATTTTGATTTTCCAGGTGGTTGAAGCCTTAAAAAGGGATAGACCCGAAATCAAGACCTTTGCCACTTTAAGTCCTATCCCTGGCTTTTGGGGACGCTATTTAAAACCCATTCTCGAGGGAAACGATGCCCCCTTCAGCATGAAAAGGAAGAAACTTGAGCTCATCTTTTCTGATAAAACAAGAGAAGAACTTCTCAGAAGATACACTGAGCTAAGCGGAAAAAAGCCTGAAGACTTTTTTTCAACTCTCATCTCCATCCTCTCTGATTACAAGTGGATTGAAGACCCAGCCTATTGCAGACTTCTCAAGTACCCAATGATAAACCTAACCCATTTCTACATCACTAAAGAAAAGGATAAGAGAGGACTTCCCCTCAATCCAGTAGCAAACTTCCACATGGGCAATGGAGCAAGCGTAAGTTATAGATACATAAACTTCGCTGCCAATCGCTCCGAAAGGGGGATGGAGGAGTCATGCGGGATGATGGTCAATTATCTCTATTCTAGGACATGGCTCCAGAAAATCCAGGCAACAATCAAATCCCTTCTTCCCTGGAAAAGCTCTTCTTGAGAAAAGCTCTGTGCTTATTTTGTGAGGAAGATAAAAAATCTATTTTCAAAATAAAGTCCTCTTCTTTAGATTCCTCGTTTTTAAAAAGAGATTGATATAGCTTCGATTGAGGGCTTCACTTAAGGCCCTATCTTCCACACTGGGACACCATAGAAGAGGAGATGGTGCCAAGAAATAATAAGAAAACCAAACTCAGTCGTGGATCAGGAGAGGATAGAGTACCTTCAGAGAGGAGACGGTTCATTCTCGATGATCGCCTAGAATTTGATAATCCCTCTCCTCGGCGGAGATATCTCCCTTCCTCTTGCGCCACAAATGAGCGAGGATGCCGAGCACCATCCATGCTGAAAGCACAAAGTATTCAGTGGGCCACTTGAGCTGAGCAGAAGAGCCAGGAAGGAGAATGAGAAAAATCAGAATGGCAGAGATCGAAGCTCCCAGATAGAAAACAATTTTATGTTTTACCCTGTACGGTCTTTTCATCTTAGGTGCTATCTTTCTCAGACGAATGGAAGCGAGGCAGGTAATAAACCAGGCACACATCGCAGCCAAGGAAGCAACCGAGACAATGGGAAGAAGGCTCGATTTTCCGATGAAAGGGCCGCTCAAAGTAATCACGCCTGCAAATAAAATGGCATTTTTTGGGGTCTTAAACTTGGGGTGAATTGCTCCAAACCACTTAGGTAAAAGCCCTCCCCTACCTGCAGAAAAAATCACCCGCGATGAAGCAAGGAAGGTTCCATTTAAAGAAGTGACAAGACCGAAAAAGGCAGCAACCAGGACAAGCCGAGCTACCCATTCGAACCCAAAGGCAACCCTAAAGACCTCTGCGGTAGGCATCTCAAAAGAGATGCTTTCCTTCCAGGGCATAACTAGAGCTAAATCAAAGATGACTATGACATAGAATAATGCCCCGACTAAGATGGAAATGATTATGGCTTTTCCAAGGTCTTTTGGATTTACTCTCCTGCCCGATTCTTCTGCTGCTTGGGGGATAGTATCGAAACCTGTCATAAAGAAAGGAACAATCCCCAAGACAGCGATAATAGACTCCAACCGGGCGAAGAAGGAATCATTTCTTGAAAATAGAGGCATCATATGGGAAGCCTTTCCCTTCAAGACTGCAACGAGGGTAAAAAACATAGCGCAGATAACGATGATAGAGGTCGAAATTGCCTGGAAACGAGCGCTGCTTCTTACTCCTCTGTAATTGAGGATAAGGATGAAGAGACCAATTATAACACCGGGAATGATGAAGGAGAGGCTTACAGAATATCCTCCTATAGAATAAAGAGGTCTTGATTTTATGCCAGGAAAGATATACTCCAGAAGCCAGCCTAAAGCAACGACCTCAAAGGGACAGACCATGATGTAAGCAAAGGTTAAAAACCAGGCAGTGAGAAAAGAGGCCGAAGTCCCGAATGCCCTATAGGCGAAAGCAACCTCTCCCCCAGCAACAGGAATGGCAGGTGTGAGTTCTGCATAACTCATCCCTATGGTGATAAGAATCAATCCCCCCCCTAAAAAGCCAAGCATCGCGCCAAGTGGTCCGCCCCGCTCCAGCCAATCTCCAACCACCATGACCCAACCGATACCAATTATCGTTCCCAATCCAATACCAAGGTATTCCTTGAAAGTTATGGCCCTCTCAAGTCTCAATCTCTGGGACATATCCTTCATCGGATTTCCAAGCTTGTTCTCTTTTTGCTGCAAATCTTAACGGAGGGAAAGAAATAAGTCAAACGAACCCAGAGCCCTAACTAATCTGGGTTTTAAGAATCTTGCTTAAGATTCTTCACTCTACTTGAAGAAGAGAATTCTCTTTGCTTTCTTTCTTAAAAGTTGACCTTAGTCGTCAGATAAACCATGCGATCGTTACGAAATGATCCAAACTTAGTCCTTTCTCTCTCTCCACTTGCAAGAATAGCTCCTGCTAGAAAAACCAGTGCATCATGAAGCTTGTACTCTAAGGAGGGGAGAAAAATTGATGAGCTTTTCTCAGAAGATAATTCTATGAGTGCAGAAAGTCCCACTTCCAAATCGCCATTCATGGTCAAAAATTCAACCCTTTGTGACAAATAATCACCCAGCTCTCCAAAAAACATGCCATTCTTTAGGCCGAAAATGCTTTTGCTTCTTGAGCTAAAACAAGCCTCATCAAAAAGCCCGTGTAAATATTGAAGATTAAGATAAAGTCCGCTGCCGAGATTAAAAGTATAGTCTCCCCCTAAAACAACCTGCCAGTAACTATTTGAGAAGAGGGGAAATTGAAGATTCACAAGAAACGGTTCACCATTGAGTAAAAATGGGCCTTCATACCCTGCCTTTACTTTTTCTGGTTGAACATAAGCAAGCTCCGCCCAGCACCCTAAGGACGCCAATTCACCACCAAGGTCAAGCCCGAAAACTTCCTTTTCTGGAAATCTAAAATAAACTTGAGTAGCATCAATCTCATGAGGGAAGCCAGATTTTATGTAATATACATAAGGTAGGTGGAAATTTCCTCGATAATAGCTTAGGGATACATCGACTTTAGAAACTACAGTGGCGAACCTTAACCCAAAGTTTGTGTTCTTCAGTGCCTTTTTCTCTCTCTGAACAATAAACTCTGCTCCCTGAAGTTGAGGAAAACCAGCTTCGAGCATCTTTGTAAATCCGTGGGGAAGCGGAGAATACTGCCTCGAAAGAAGCCAGACAAGTTGAAATTTCCCCATTCGCCCCAGATAATATTCAAAATTAAAAGCAACCTGGGGTCTGCGTTCCAAAAAATAATCAGGGTCAAAAATTAAAAAATTGGCGAAATCCAAGGGATTGAGATTATCTATGACGTTGAGCTTATCAGCAGAACCCCAAGAGATTCTCTGTTTACCCACAGTTAAGTCTAACTTCCTAAAAAGAAAACGAGAAATTTTGAGATAGGCTTCATAAACAGAAAGCTCAAATGGTTCAACATCTGCAAATCCACCAACTTGCGAAGCCTCAGGAAATATTGTTTTTGAATAAAGAGAATCAGGGCTGGCGAAAGCATCTATCCTAATGAAGGTAGAAACATTCTCAGAGACATTTGCTGTCAGGGAAAATCTTGATTCCAATCTTTTACAGGCAAAATCTCCGCTTTCGTGGAAAAAATAAGGCCCCTTCTGATTATCCGATGCGTAAAAAGAGAAAAACAACTTGATCAATCCCCTGAAATCGAATTTGGTTTGGGCGCCTAAATTGATTGCGGTGAAAAGGCTGAGACCCATAATCATCACCATCCATTTCTTGAACCTTGTTTTCATTTTTTACCCCCCAATTCTTAACTATTGACTTAGCATGCTCCTTTTCAAAAATCTTTCAGTAAATATTTCTTCATCGATTACTTGATCCACCTTTATTTCTTTCATTTCTAGAGAAGTTTCAGAACCCTTTTTTACATTTTTCATGATTATTTTTGTGGGAAGCCAGTATTTTCCTACTTGGCTGTTTTCTTGCTCCTCAACTTTGAAAAGTTCTCCTGAATCATCATACAGCTCAAGCCTGACTGGCATCTTGCTCTCCTTGGAGACCAACATTTTTATTCTTGAGTAAGGTTTTTTTACATCTGCCTTTCGTTTGAGCTCGAGTTCCCAGTGTGTTTCTTCCTCCCTTATAAGCTCGGCCCAAAAAAAGGTGGAAAACTCTGAGACACCGAGGTCTTCATAAGAAAAATCAGAGCCGACAAAGCTTTCTCTCTTGTTGTGTGAGGCAATGCGGCGAATTCTCTTAAATTCGGGAAGGTAAAGATACATTTGAGTCTCAGAGAGAACTAGAAGACCCACATCCCTAACATCCGGTGGAGAAGTGAATTTCATCAAGCGCCAATCTTCGGCTTTAAGATTATTCTTTGTCCAAACCCGAAGCTCTCTTCTTCTTATTTCACCTCTTGAGGTTTTTATCTCCATTATCATCTTAACCTGGACATTCTCAGGGGCAAGCTCTCCACTTGTGACCTGGTCAACCTCCCTCAGAATTTCTTCACCCCTCTCATCAAGCGCAATGAGAAATTTAAGAGGCAAAAGGCAGCTTAAACTAAGAATGATTAATGGAAAAAGATAAGTCATTATCTTTTTCATTGGATTCCTCCTTCTTAAATTCTAGATTTTAAAAGTAAAGCAGGAAGAAAGGTTAATGCAGAGAAGGCTGCAAGGAACATAGACCCTACCATTATTCCTCCAAAGTAACGAAGTGGACTCATTGAAGAGAAGAGCAGCACTGCAAACCCTGACATTACTGCAACAGAGTTAGCCACTATAGCCCTACCCTTGTTCCTGTAGGCAAGCTCTATCGCTTCTCCCTTCAAAAGACCCTCTTTAAGTCCCTTATTAAATGCATGGAGGAAATGGATGGAATAATCAATCCCGACTCCTATGGAAACAGAGGCTACCATCATCGTCACATAATCAAGGGGAATACCAGCCAACCCGAAATATCCATAGATTATACCGAGAGTAAAAACGACGGGAGTAAGCGAAATGATGGCAAGAATAAATGAACGTCTTAAAAAGAGCATAATCAGAAAAATCAATGCCAGAGCGAGAGCAAATGACTGAATTTGAGAAACAAAAAGAAAATGGTCAAGTTGAGTCAAAACAGGGGGTAAGCCACTTTGACCTATGAACTCAAAGGTAATTCTTCTTTCTTCATCCTCGATTATTCCCGTGAATTCCGCAACGATTTTTTTAGGAAGAACTGCCAAATCATCGGCAATTTCAAAAAAAAGCCCCCTTAGCCTTTTTTGAAAATTGGGATTTTCTCTTACCTCGAGGGGAAAAAACTCTCTCAGCGCCGCTGAGGCTCTCTCGACAAAAACTCGCTCCAAAGCTTCATTAATGCGGAGGATTATCGTAGTGGAAACTTCCTCACCAATCCTTTCATCGTAGATCCCCTCTGGGATAGAGGAAGATATGATTTCAATTAAATTTTTTTCTTCAAACCACCCAGAATTCAAAAATTGTTTAATCCGGGAAGCAAGCTTCTCCTTAGCCATTAAAGACATTTCAAAATCAAAGGAAGAAGAATAGAGGAAAGAATTTATTTCTTTTTCTGCCCTAGCAATGACTTCTCTATCCGAAACTTCAGGCCACTTATCAATAACTCTGAGGAGCCTTTCTCTCGCTTTTTCTTTATTAAATCTAAATTTAGGAGCATATCTTTCGAGAAGCCAGCTCATTTCTTCAATGAGATATGAGGCTTCCTTTTTTCTCAAAGTCTGTCTTTCTTTTTCCGGGAGTGAAGAAAGTCTTATTTCTGAATAACTGGTATTCATCTCATTCAAGAGAAACTCCTCAATCCTCTTCCTCAGTTTCCACTGAAAATTAGTGTTTGCAGAGGAAGTTCTCGAAAAAACCAAGGCTTCTCGGAAATCTTCACTTATGATCTGCCTCAATTCATCTCTCCCTTCCAAGAAAAGCCAGAGATTTTCAACCTGTCCCTCCGTGACCGGGAGTGCAAAACGGTCATTCATTTTTTCATTGAGCTCTCTGATTAACTCAACCACAGAGAAGGGTAAGCCACATTCGGGAAGGGAAGTCATAAAATTTTCTGCTCGCCGCAAGACCCGGAGAGCCCCCGCGGTCTTCACGTTTTCAGTTTTAAAATAAAGGGTCAAGGGGCTTGCCCCGTCGAAATATTTTCTGACAATTGAATCAGATATCTGGGGTTCACTATTCTCTGGGAAATAAGAAGTGAAATTGACTTCTCTTTTAATGCGAGGAATCCAAGAGATGAAGAAGAGAAAGAGGACAATACAGGAAATGATGATTACCCCAGGGTGTGATGAAACTTTCCTGTAAAGAAAGTAAAGGGCTCTAGAGCTAATGAGGGAAACGTTTATTCTTGTTTTTTTCTTTTTTTCGGGGATTAAATAACATGAAAAAGGAATCAAGGAAAGAGAAAGGAACATCGCCGCGAAAATACCTGCCATGGCAAAAAGGCCAAATTCCATTATTATTTTTAGCCTAGCGGTTAAAAATGAGGCAAAACCAGCCATTGTGGTTCCAGCTGCGAGAATAACGGGTAAAAAGATGCGAGCCGTAGCGTGATAAACCATCAGTTCCCTTCCCGCACCAAAATTCTCACTTTGCTCCAAAGAATTCACCACATGAATCCCATAAGCAGACCCAAGAGCCACCAACAATACTGGAAGAGCAGGCGTCATCAAGTTCATCGGAATTTTAAAAATTGCCATGAGTCCAAAAACCCAGATCGATGAAATCCAAACAACTGACGAGGGTAAAAGGATGGCTCTTAATCTGCGAAAGTTTAAATAAAGAACAATCAATATGGTAACCACGATGAGGGGGACAAGAAGAAAAAGGTCTCTTCTTAAATACTTATCTGCATAATAGGTGAAGCAAGGCTCGCCTGAAAAATGAACTTCTGCCAATCGAGAAAGATGCTTCCTCATAGTTGAACTTACAATTTCCTCAAAAGTCTTGGAAGTATCGACTCCACTCTGAAGATAGACCGCCACTCCCAGCCACTGTGCATCACTGGAGATGAAGGTATTGAGATAGGACTCTTTGGAGAGAGCCTCTTTCTTTTTCAGCTCCACAAAAGAAGGGTCTTCGGGCACTTCTTCTATAAAATCAGATATGATCAGCCCATCTTCAGAAACCTGGATATAGGGAGCATGGATGATAGAGGTCACAGTGAATATTTCTTTCTTGGTTTTGAGTTCCTCGCATGCTGTCTTTAAAGCCTTGAGGACCTCTTGTCTGAATGTCTCACCTTCTTTTGCTTTGATGGTGATAAGAACCATCTCATTAGAACCGAATTTCTCTCCCGTGTCGAGGAAGAGCCTCATCACTTCATCTTTCTCTGGTAACCAGGTAGTAAACCTGTTTTCCGAGGAGATATTTTTTATTTGAGAGCCTAAAATCAAGGTAATAAAAAAGAGAAGAAGGATAGATATCCAGCTATTTTTGATAATCTTAAGAAACACCTTTCTCATCATTTTCTATTCTATAAAGAGTGAATATTCACTCACTTTGGGGTGTAATTTTTCTTTTAATCTCCTTTATCTCCTTCTACGAGGCCCTGCAGATATTGTTCTAGAAGCTTTTCTCCTATTTTCATTAAAGAAATTTCCCTTTTTTTTATTGTCCAGTAAGAAAAAGCCGTATAAATTATCCCTAAAAAATGGATGGCTGCAATATCTGGGTCCACATCTTTCTTCAACTTGTGGTGCTTTATACCTTCTTCGATGGTTTTCTTTATAAAATTTATTATCTCTGCAGTTAAAAGCTCGAGCTTCTCTAAAAGGGAACTCTCACCCAGATGAATTTCATCTGAATAAATTATCCGAAAAATCCCTGGATACTGCTCAAGAAACTCAAGGTGTAACTCAAGAAGCTTGTTCAAGCCATCCTCCACATCAGTCATGTTTTTTTCAACTTCGCTGAATTGACGCTTGGCTTCAAGCAGGGTATCGTCCAGGATGAATCCTATCAGCTCCTTTTTCGATTTAAAATGTCTGTAGAGCGCAGATTCTACAAACCCGACTTCCTTAGCCAAGCGAGCCACAGTCAAGCTTTTAATCCCTCCTTCATCGATTATTCTCAAGGCAGAAGTGATGATCTCGTTCTTCCTTCCTACATCTCTTTCAGAAAAAAAAGATTTCTTCATTTTATTAAGAGTGAATATTCACTCACATTTTAGCAGAAAATATTTTTTTGTCAAGATTCTGGATGGGGTTAGGATATTAAAGACACCTTTGCCTTAAAGTTTTAAACAAGCACATTTTCTTTATCAGGAATTCCGATAGATTGCAAAATGAAGAAAGGCGGAATGAGTAATCCCTAAGTTAGCTTAGGCTAAGATATATTCTAAGTTAAGGCTTTTCTAAAGACCTCCCCTGTTTCGAAAGTATAGCAACCTAGCCCAGGGAGAGGACTGGCTTAGAATCTCTATGTAATTGATTCGTTGCCTCACGAGAAAATCTATATAAAATTATCTTGCCTTCTGGCGATCTAGCTTTATAATTTCAGAAAAGAGATTAGCCTCAAGTTAAGACAAAAGAGTAGAAATGAAAGTTAGGCAGAGAGTGTTGAAAAGATAGCCTGGGGGTTGCGGCATAGAGGGAAGAGGGTAAAAAAGCCTGTTTGGGGGTGGATCCGAAAACAAGAAGGGCTTCCTCTTCCAAACTGGATACTTTGTTTATTAAAATTTATCTAGCTCTAATCATTGCAAATCTTACCCTTTCTTTTAGAGCAAAGAGAAATGCCTGAATATTGAAGAAGGAGGGCTTATTTCTCATCGTTGCTAACCTTACTCTTTCTTGGGCTTCACCTTGCGAAAAAATACATAATTAGACATATTCTTACGAGTCCATTTTTCTGAAGGCAAGAACCCCTGAAATCATCTAATTGGGATGCGCAGGAAAGAGAAGTTCAAGGGAAGAAGGTCCAATCTACCCCAATTTCTGTTCGTTATCATTTATCATTTTTTTAATTTTTATTAAGAATTTTTAATTCTTGTTTACAAATAAATCTTCTTCAAAGATAATTTCCTCAATCAAGGACATTATAGGAGGAGAAAGGAGGAAAATTGTTCCTAAAGAGAACTTCATTGCTTTTTCTTCTCTTTTCTTTAGTCTTTGTCTTCTCTCTTATGCTCCAGGAGGATGCCCTGGGTGAAACTCGAGATGAAATCTACAAACTTTACCTCGAGGTTGCTCTCTCCAACAGGGTTTCTGAATTCATAAAAGGAGGGGTAATTTTGAAGCCCAACTGGATGGCCGACGGGTCAAGCTTCTTTTATGCTGAGCAGGAAGAAGAAAAGACAATAATCTATAAGATTAATCCGGAAAAGAAAACCAAGGAGCCTCTTTTCGATAACGAAGGCTTAAGGAAGGCTCTAACCCTTGAACTCGGCCATGAGCCCTCAGGAAAAGGAATCCCCTTTTCTCAATTTGAATTTTTAGAGGGAGAAAGAAGAGTAAAATTTATGGTGGAGGGGAAAGAATTTCTTCTCGACCTCAAAACACATGAAATCCAGAAGCTTCCGCCTCTTTCGGAGGAAGAAAAAAACAGGAAGAAATTCTTGATACCAAAGCAGTTCAAGGCCTTTCTAGGGAACGAGACAAAGGAAATCCTTTCACCTGGGGGAAAATTTTTCGCAGGAATCAAGGATTTTAATCTGTATCTAAGGTCGACTGAAGACAACACCATCCTCTTTCTGACTGATGAAGGAAGAGAAGGATATGCCTGGGATTTGTGGAATGCATCTCCGCTCTGGTCCCCCGATGGCTCGAGGCTCATTCTAACAAAGGTAGATTGGCGAGAAATGCCTAAGATTCCACTTGTCAACTGGCTTAAACAAAGAGAAGATGTCGATTGGGTCATCTACTCCAAGGCAGGTGAATCACTCTGGAAGAGCGAGCTCTATGTAATAGACATAAATTCAAAAAAGAAGGTTAAAATTGAAATCGGTGACCTCAGGAACCACTTCATCTCTATAGTCGACTGGCTTCCGCAAGGTGAGGAGTTTCTCTTCTTCATTGTCGACCGTGAATTCAAGAAGCTTGAGCTTATGAAAGCAAACGCCTTCACAGGAGTGGCTCAGAAGATTCTCACCGAAACCGAGGAGACACAACTCCACCTAGACCCTTTTCAAAGGATGGAGATTAAATTTCTTGAGGGAGGGAGGAAATTTATTTGGATGTCTGAAAGGGATGGCTGGAATCATCTTTACCTCTATGAAACAGGAGGAAGGCTAATTAGAAGGCTCACGGAAGGGAATTTTCCTGTCTCTGAGATTAAAAAAGTGGATGAAAAGAGAGGCTGGGTCTACTTCATGGCTCAGGTTGACCAGACTCGTCCCTATGACCTTCACCTCTGCAGGGTGAATCTTAGGAACGGGAAATTTGAGAGGCTCACTGAGGCTCAAGGGGAGCATCTCATCCACATCTCTCCCTCTTCTGAATTTTTCCTGGATGTTCATTCTTCACTCACCCGACCCCCAAAAACTGAACTCCGCACCTCCGAGGGAAAACATGTCATGGTCATAACAGAAGCTCGCATCGATGTCCTCAACCAAAAATTAAAATGGGTTCCCCCTGAAGAATTTACGGTGAAGGCAGCCGATGGGGAAACACTCCTCTATGGAGTAATCTTCAAGCCTTACGACTTTAACCCCAGCAAAAAATATCCCATCCTTGATTATATCTACAACGTTCCCCATGCTACCATCGTTCCTCGTAATATGTATTCAGCCCTCCTAACGCCCGAGGCAGCCTTCGCTCAGCTTGGATTCATTCTGTTCATGCTCGATGGCAGAGGAACATCAGGCAGAGGGAAGGCTTTTCAGGATGCCTCCTACGGGAAACTAGGACAGATTGAAATTGCTGACCATGTGGCCGGGCTCAAACAACTTGCAGAACAGAGAGAATACATAGACTTAAATAGAGTTGGAATTTACGGAATCTCCTATGGCGGTTACCTTACCCTCCGCGCCATGCTTGTGGAGCCCGATTTCTTCAAGGTCGGAGTAGCCACGGCACCGATGGTAGACCCTGAAGAAATCATGAGTTATACTGAGCATTACCTGGGACTTCCCCAAAAAAATAAAAAGGCATATCAAGAATCATCCTGCCTTCATCTTGCTCCTCGTCTCCAAGGAAGGCTCCTCCTCATCCATGGGACAAAAGACCAGAACGCACCCTTCTCCGGAACAATCAAGATGGCCGAAGCCCTCATCCGGGCCGGAAAGCCCTTCGAGATGCTCATCCTTCCTGAGGAAGCCCATGTTCCCTCTGGAATAAGAGGCAAATACTGGATCATGTACCAGCATCGTTACCTCGAAGAAAATCTTAAGGATTTCAAAGCCCCCCTCCCTTTCTGGGAGAAGAGAATAAGGTAGAAGAAAAGGCTTCTAAGGTAATTCATTTCGAATTAGAACTCATTGATTCTAAACGCTATTTCTTAAAAAAGAAAATCATAGCTCTGAGTTCACATAATTTTAAAAGCGAGGAAAGATGAAAATTCAATAAATTGGATTTGATTCGATAATTTGGATTCAAGACTTAGGGAAGACAAAAATCATTTTTCTTGAAAAAACTCATTCATTCTAATAAGATTGACTTTGGTTAAGATCTTGACATAAAATTTACTCAAATAAAAAAAGTGATTTCCAAAAAAAAATAAATTTTATTTAAATTTTCATGAGAGGGGGTGATAAACGGAGAAGAAAATCAATCTTAGCTCATGGGGATTAAAGGTTAGATCAAAAGGGAGGGCAGATGAGAAAAAAGTCATTAAAAATTTTCTTCGTTCTTATCCTCATCCTCACCTCAACAAGCCTAATCCTCGCCCAAAGGCAAACAGGTTCTGTGACGGGGAAAGTGAGCGATGAGGAAGGCATCCCTCTTCCCGGGGCAGCCGTCACTCTGAGTGGACCAGCGATGATGGGTTATCTTACCTTCACCACCACTGAAAGTGGAGATTTCCGCTTCCCGGCTGTACCGCCAGGTAGTGACTATACACTAACAGTTGAAATGCCTGGATTCAAAACAATCAAAAGGGAGGGAATAATAGTCAACGTAGGAAAGACAGTGACCATTGTCATTCAAATGGAAGCTGCAACGATTGAGGAGGAAATAACGGTTACTGCCGAAAGCCCCACAGTCGATGTCACTAGCACAAAAATAAGCGTGAGCTATTCCGAAGACCTCATCAAGAATGTGCCTTTAGCTCGCGACTTTTACGACATAATCAAGGCAGCTCCAGGAATAGTTTCAGAAGAAGTCCAGTTTCACCGCTCTTTCTCTGCTCATGGAGGAACAGTACGCTCCAATCAGGTGACCTTGGATGGAGTCACCATAACCGACCCTGCGGTGGGGACAAACATGATGGGCATTCCTTTTGATGTCTATGAGGAGTTTGAGTTTGAGCTTGGTGCCCACCCCGCTGAAGTGGGCATGACCGAAGGTGCCTTCATCAACATCGTCACCAAATCTGGGGGGAATGAGTTTCATGGTCAACTGAATGCTTATTTCTTCAATAAGAATATGGTTCGAAGTCTCATCCCTGACTCAGAAGTGGAGGCGGTTGGGCTAAAAAAACCAACTGGCAACAAAAGATGGCTGGATACAGGCTTTTCCCTCGGCGGCCCTTTCCTCAAGGATAAGCTCTGGTTCTTCACCCATGTTCGTTATCTTGATTGGGCCATGGAAGGAGAATTGTTCAGGATCGGAATCATCGAAGCTCCCCATAAAGAAATCCAGACTTTCAATAAGTTGACCTTAAAGCCGAGCCCCGCTTTCCAGTTAACAGGGATGTGGGCTTTCAAAAATTGGGATGAACCAATTCTCACCGGTTGGGGCATTGATTATTATTCAGAAAAATACTCAAATCCCTCTGTAGATAATGCCCGCGACCATACCATCCTGGCTATGGTTAACTGGATACTCAACCAGAATACTTTCTTTGACTTCAGGTTCAACTATTTCTGGGATTTCGACCCCTGGCATCTTCATCCAGACCTTGACCCAAATACCCCCTCCACAATAGACATTGTCACCGGAGTCTGGGGTGGCTCGACGAGATTCAACGAGGATTACACGGCTAAATATACTAAATTCCAGATTGCAGCCACTCGCTTCCAGGACAATTTCATCGGTGGAAATCATGAGGTTAAGGCAGGTCTTGAGTATCAGAGAGCTTACTTCACCTGGGATTGGTTTAAGAAAAATCCCTACTGGCACTTGCTCGCCAATGGAGACCCTTGGTGCTTAGGACCTGGAGTGGGGATGTTCTACATTTTGACCATGGGTGAAAATAAAGGGGACACTCCTCAATCAGCCAGAATCCGACGCTGGAGCGCCTATCTTCAGGATAGCTTCACCATCGCAGATAGACTCACCCTGAACCTGGGAGTCCGTTATGACGAATCCCACGGAGATGTTCTGGGTGGAACCTTCACTCCTGTTGCTTCGAAAGACCCTGTAGCCACCCTGCTCGCGCCTAACATCTTCAGAAAGCAAACCGTAGATGATGCCAACAACCTCATGCTCTGGAAGGATTTCTCGCCCCGGCTGGGCGCAGTTTTCGATGTTTTCGGGGATGGCAAAACCTCACTCAAGGCTTCCTGGTCCCGCTACAATGAATTTTTGATGCTCCAGTATTTCATGGCCATAAGCCCTGTCTATCCTGACTACCTTACTGCTTTATGGATTGACCTCAATCTGAACAGGTCAATCGAAGCCACTGATTATTTCATAGTCCTCTACACACCTCTTGAGCCTGAAGACTTCAGGGTCGAAGATAGGCTCGACCCCAAACACAAATCTCCCTATACAGATGAATTCATCCTTGGGGTGGAAAGAGAACTTTTCAGGGATGTAAGCTTGGGCATCTCCTATTACTACAAGAAAAAAGGAAGGGTTGTAGAAGATGTGGACTGGCTCAGAGGAAACAGCCCTGATAGCGGCTGGTGGGTTCCTTACACAGTCAAGGAACCGGGATGGGATGGTGAGTTTGGTACAGAAGACGATGCTAATATAACTGTATATGCGGTTAAGGAAGGGGCTCCAGAGCTCAGGTATGTTTTCACCAACCCTAAAGGAGCAGTAAGAAAATATCAGGGAGTCGAATTTATCATAAACAAAAGAATGTCCAATCGCTGGCAGTTTCTTGGCTCTCTGACCTTAAGCAAGTTCGAGGGAAACATAGGCGCAAATTACGGAGCGACCTGGGGCTTCAGCGGCGCCTTCGATGACCCCAACTGGTTTGTCAACAGGTATGGAAGACTCGACATGGATAGACCTGTGCAGCTCAAACTCCAGGGCTCGGTAATGCTCCCTCTGGACTTCATGCTGAGTGCCTATTACTTCCATGTCTCAGGAGCTCCCTGGGGCAGAACCCTGAGAATCTATTTCCCGCCTGATCCTTCGTATGACGCTACAAACCCCCCCTATGTCGAAGTCCAGGCAGAGCCTCCGGGAAAGAGAAGGTTTCGCTCGCGAAACAACATGGATGCACGCGTGGAGAAACTCTTCAATCTAGGAAAGATGGGACAGCTCGGAATATTTCTGGATGTCTTGAATGTCTTCGGAGAGAGCTGGTTCGATGTGAATCAGGACCCGGGCGGATGGATTCTTCCTGATGGAAGCTTTGTCAGATGGCCAAACTATGGACAATTCTATAAGGCCAATGGACTGCGTACTTTCAAGGTGAGTGCACGCTTTTCATTCTGAGCAAAAGAAGAGAAGGGAGCCCTCATTTTTCTCCCCAATAAGGGCTCCCTTCTTTCCTTCTCTACTGGTTTGCTTCCTTCTTCTTGTGCTGGTCGAACCAGGCAATTATGTGAAGCATCTTTGAGAGATGCTGGCTTGGTCGAGCAAAGATGCCATGGCTTGCTTCAGGGAATCTCACCAGAACCGCCTCCACTCCCCTCAATTTGAGAGCCATGTAATACTGTTCTGACTCGGACATGGGCGTTCGATAGTCCTGTTCTCCGGTGATGATGATGGTGGGCGTCTTGACATTCTTCACTACTGAGAGCAGGGAGCGTTTCTCATAATGCTCAACATAATCCCAAGGAAGACCAGGAAACCAGTATTTAACACCGTAGGAAGCCATATCTGCGGTTAGAACCCAGCTGTACCAGTTTATGACAGGATAGAGGGTGGCAGCAGCACGGAATCGAGGAGATCTTCCAATCATCCAGCAGGTGAGCACTCCTCCCCCGCTTCCTCCTGTGACGAAGATGTTCTCCTCATCAATGTATCCTTTCTTGATGACTGCATCAACACCTGAATCAAGGTCATAGAAATCGTCTCCTGGATAGGCGTGGTGAATGAGGTTTCCAAACTCTTCTCCATAGCTTGTGCTCCCCCGAGGATTAGCGTAAAGCACGACATAACCCGCAGAAGCAAGGAGCTGTTTTTCCAGGCTGAAACGGTCTCCATAATTTGCAAATGGTCCACCGTGGATCTCGAGGATCAGCGGGTACTTCTGGGAAGGGTTGAAGTCAGGTGGTTTGATTATCCATCCCTGGATTTTTCGCCCATCCTTTGAAGATTCATACCAGATTTCTTCAACCTGCCCAAGCTTTTTATGAGCAAGGATGTCTTCGTTGACTGCAGTGATGAGTCTGGGTTTAGGATTAGCAATGTTCGAGACTGCGATGTCGCTCGGATGGTCAGGGCGCGTGTAGGTGAAAGCGTAATTTCCGTTAGCGGCGACGGTGTAGCTTCCCCCTCCTCCATAGGCTATCCTTCCATCTCCTATATCCCCGTTGAGTATCTTCATTTTTCCGTCCAAGGTGAGATAGGCTAATTTAGTGTTTCCCTTATCATCGTACATGAAAAAAATTCCCCTGCCATCCTTTCCCCACATGATGTTATAGATGCTTCTATCTAAATTCTTTGTCAGAGAACGTGAATTGCTCCCATCACGGTTCATAACATACAGCTCGGTCACCTGGTAACCCTGGTATCTGTCGTCAAAACCCACATAAGCAATCAGGTTTCCAGCTGGCGAAATTGAAGGAGAATCATCCGGTCCCTTGCGGTTTGTGAGCTGACGGAGAGAGAGGTCTGAAATAGAAAATTCATATATTTCAGTATCCAAAATCTCATATTCCCAATCATCTCTGCGGTTAGCGGAGAGGAGGATAGCCTTGTTATCAGGAGTCCATTCAAGCGAGGCTCCTCCAAAAACAGGAAAGGGATGATGGAAGTTTCCCTGAGAAACCTGTCTCGGCGTGCCTCCTTCTGCCGGCATCACAAAAAGATGCATGTATCCCTGGCTCACTTGATAACCCATTCCATCAAACCTGTAGATTACCTTGTCGATAACTGTGGCCGGGGGTGCCCATTTAGCACCTGGCGGACAAGGAGGTAGCTGGGCTATGGTCCGTGGCAACGAAGGTACAGGCGCAGAGAAGGCGATCCATTTCCCGTCTGGAGACCAGGAGATTCCCATGGGTGGAAAGAGCAGGTTGGTGAGAACAACCGTCTGTCCGGTATCCATCCAGCGTTTATAAATCTGCGGCTTTCCGTCTCTATCGGAAACGTAAATTATCTGGCTCCCATCTTGTGACCAGCGTGGAGAACTATCATGATAAAGTCCACTCGTCAAGGGACGATTCCCTGTGCCATCGAAATTCACTATCCAGAGATTGGAATAAACATTATCTGTCATGATGTCCATGAAATTCCGCACGTAGATTATTCTTTTCCCATCCGGGGAAATCTGAGGGTCAGAAACATACTCAAAATTGAAATAATCTTGAGCGGTGAAGAACTTAGATAAGTCCTTTCCAGTTTGAGAAAAAGAAAACGAAAGAGAAAAGGCCAAAAAGATGAAGCATAGCCTGATGAGTTTTTTTGACATAATCACCTCCTCAATTTTTAATCTTTTAGACACCTTTCTCAAGAAAAGTATAATTTTAAATCATGTTTAGATGGAATAAGATTTCCATAAAATTATTATCAATACCCTCGAGTTCTTCAACCATCTGAGCTCATTCATGAAAAAATCAGCATAACAACTTTTAACTAATTTTACGAAAATTATCAAATAAAAGTTTTTATTTCTAAACTAGAAAAAGGTGAGAAGACTATCTTTCGTGTTCTCTCAGCATAATTTATCCGTAAGCTAGAGGATAACCTCGCACTTCTCTTTCTTTTCTTTAAAAAATCGATATTAAGAAGAAGGTCAATGAGAAAATCTTCTCCTCCATAAATCCAGAATACCAATGAAAGCAGGAAGCTAAGGAACTTGGGAAGAGTAATGCGCTCCCCGCATCTCGATCTCCTCTTTGGCTTAAGAGTTCGCCATTTCCTCTCCCTGGAGAAAGATTTATTCCTCCCTTCTATTTCTTGCCTTTATTCCTCCATTTATGAATTCTCAATCCTCAATCTCTCTTCAAT
>Ga0209102_1000284_pt1 | contig 34558 bp, 38 predicted proteins | sample ConPoolayeHmetaG_FD_185483 | JGI IMG/M metagenome (GOLD analysis project Ga0209102, IMG submission 185483) | Hot spring microbial mat communities from California, USA to study Microbial Dark Matter (Phase II) - Cone Pool mat layer H metaG... ...
CTCAATTAAGAGATCAATTTTCTTATTCAACACAGACAGCAAACTCCTTATCTCTTTTAAATCCATTTCAATCGTCATATCTCTCAATTCCTATCTCCCTTTTCCGCATATTTAATCGTCATTATCAAACAAAAAATCCGCCACTGCTTCTCTCATTCAATCTTTAAGCATCTGCAAAGTTTCCCTACAACCCAGCCTAATTGCTTCTTCACTGTTCAAGCTAGGCTTCCAACCTAAACCCATAAGCTTCTCCACAGAAAGCCGCATTGTTTTTACGTCCCCTTTCCATCCGCGCCCATCTCCCAAAACATCATTAAACTTAAACCGCGGATTAACATCCATCTCCTCACAAACAATCTCAGCTATACGCTTAACATCAACCCAATCCAAAGAACCCACATTAAAAGCCTCAACACTTCCAGCTTTATCAAGACACGGCAAAACAGCAAAAAACGCGTTCACAAGATCCTTAACATGCAAATAGGATTTCTTCTGCCTTCCATCCCCTAAAATTTCCAATTCTTTAGGATTCTGCTTCAGCTTCCTAATAAAATCAACAATAACTCCGTGCTTAGCCCTAGCCCCAACAACATTCGCAAAACGAAGCAAAACCCCACTAAAACCAAAAGTGTGACAATAAGAAGAAATCAATCCTTCACAACCCAGCTTGGCAGCGCCATAAACGGAAATCGGCAATAAAGGACCATAATCCTCAGCTGTTGGAAAAACCTCAACCTCACCGTAAACGGTCGAAGTGGAAGCAAAAACAATGCGCTTAGCTTTGCCACCTTTGCGCATAGCCTCCAAAACATTAAACGTCACAAGCAAATTCTCACGAAAATGAACAGACGGGTCAGTCTCGCCTAAACGCACATCAGGATTAGCGGCTAAATGAAAAACCAAACTTACACCATCAACGGACTTAAAAGCTATTTCAAAACTCTTCAAATAACCCTTAACAAACTCAAAACGTTCATCGCCAAACCAACCCTTAATATTATCAAAATCGCCACTGCTTAAATTGTCAACAACCCGAACATGAAAACCTCTAGCCATCAAAGAATCAACAAGATGACTACCAATAAAACCAGCGCCGCCCGTCACCAAAACTTTTAACGGTTCACTCATCTAAACTCCCCAAAAATTCATAGATTTGTTGGCGCTTTCTTACAGTTTTTAACAATCCATGAGCTTGACTGAACTTTCCCACCGCCAACACCATAAACAATCTTTATCCCAAGCTTCTCTCAAAGCTCAACCTCAGAATGTGGCATGTTTTCCGGCGTTCTATCGCCTCCCTTTGCAAACATTTCCGGCTTAACACTTCGCAAAACATCACACGTGGTCAAATCGCAGGATAAGCCGCAAACAATAACTTCATCAACATACCTTACTGCTTCTATTAGGGCTATTCTGTCTTCAAGAGACATAAAACAGTAGCCCTTCTTCTTCACGCAACATTCGTCCCTGTGGATGCTTACCACCAGCCAATCCCCAAGTTTTCTTGCCTCTCGTAAGTACGCAACATGACCTCTATGTGGCGGGTCGAAGAAACCAGAGGCAAGAACAATCCTGCTTCTAATACTCTTACGCCTCCATTAGAATGCACTTTTAAACATGTAAAACATGTTAGAAAATTTCTAATTCTAATTTCTGTTAAACGCTTTCAAGCAGTATTCTTTTCAAAATCGCGAATCCATGCTTAGGCTTTAGCTTTTTCTCGCCAAGCCTAGGCCTATAATAAATGGGAATCTCAACAATTTCAAATCCTTTCCTCTCCACCAAGTGGTTTAATTCAACCTCAACATCGAAACCTTGAGATTTAGGCATCCAACCTTTAATAATCTCCCAACGCACGACCCGCAGTCCAGTTAAAGGGTCTCGCATGTTAACTCCATTCAACAAGTTATGTACAAAAGCAAGTAGCCTATTCCCAGTATAAAGCATGTGATGCATCGCCTTCAAATTGAAATGAGAGTTAAATCTGTTCCCACAAACCATGCCCACATGCGAATTCTCATCTAAAATCTTAATCATCTGTGGAATAAACTCAGCTGGATAAGTATAATCAGCATCGGTGAAAACCACATAATCAACATCCATAGCTACATGCTTAAGTGCCTCAGCAATTGCGTTACCCTTTCCTTTGCCTTCTTGGAAAAGCACATCTGCATACATGTCTTTGGCAACTCTAACCGTGCCATCACGACTCCAACCGTCAACAACCAAAACCCAAGGCTTCTCCAAATACTTATAAAGCTCCGCTATCGTAAGCCCTATTCCTTCCTCCTCCTCCAGGGCAGCAATGATGGCTAGCACTTGCCTATTTCTAGTCTTCTCCAATATTCCCCACATCACTAACGCATGGAATTAGGATTCTCTATGATTGAACTTTCTCCCCGTCTCTATTAAACAAATAAGGATTTTTCTTCTAGAAAAACCTTCCACTTCAGGTTCTAAACTGGAATAGTCATGTTAAGCCAAAATCCAACAAAACGGTTATGATACTGAAAACCAGAAACAGCTGCATTGTAAACCCACAACTCAAAAAACAGTTCACAATAAAACCCATTGTTTTCGTTATCCCACAAAATCAGTTTATTAACATTCAAAACATAACCATCCAAAACAAGACTTAAAACCCTACAATAATTACCCTCAAAAGAAACACCGACAAACGAAAAGGATACTTCTTTCTCCCAAACCTCACCATCCCTCAAAAACATGCGATACTCAAAAACCGGATCCAAAACGCTCGGCGTCCCATTAACAGAATCAGGCAAAGGCTCAGTCTGATTCCTAAACTTAACATAAACCATATAATACTGCAAACTGCCCATGTGATTAGCAACACCCAAAAAAACCTTGTAGGCTTGGTCTTCTACAACATTAAAAGGGTAATCCTCAGCCATACGCCCAGACCCTAAAACCCAAAATTCTGAAAACTGCTCTCCACCAGGAAGCCTAACAACCATAGCAAGCGTAGGAGACAAAATAATTAAGCCTAACCCGAGACATGCAAGTACGTAAATGAGCTTAAAATCATCAAAACTCACTTTGGCTCAGCCTCCACTTCTGGTTTCATTTCTAAAACTCGCTTAAGATACGCCTTCTTCAAAAACCTCCATCCAAAGAGACTTAACACAAAAAGCACGCTTAAACAAGCACTTGAAACTCCAGCAGTGAACAACAGTTTCTGCCCTTGATCTTCCTCAGTCTCAGACTTCAAAGCCAAAGCGTCATAAACCACATTATTCACAGCGTCGCTGCAATTCGTTGCTAATGAAAATGCTCTTTCATAATCACCAACTCTATAAGAATTCTGAGCTTCAGCCAACAATGCTCCTGCATATTCAAGTTTAACAAGCAGTTGCGACACATTTGCACCAACACTATTAGCCTCTGCAACAGAAGCATATGCAGAGACCAAAGCATTTTCAGCTTCAGCCAACATCTGGTTCGCATCAGCCTGTCCCACGGCAGAACAAGCATGAACAAACCAAGAAAACAAAATAAACAAAACAAAACATAAAGCAATCTTTCTTAACATGCACCTTCCACCTGGAACAAACCTTAATTCAAATCCTACAAATACAGCTTATGCAAAAGAGATTTCATTAACAACAACTCAAACAGATAATAAATCTGTGAGAGCCTTCCTTTTATTGTGAAGATCATTAAACTGTTTCTCAACATGCTTATTACGTCTTGCATACTCTTTATATCTTTGCAAAAACTCCAATCCTTTAGAAGTGAGCACGTAACGATTTTCTGCATGCTCGAAACGTACAAGACCCGCCTTCATAAGTTCTTTCAAATACTTTGTTAAAAGCATATAACTTAAATTAGCCTGATACATGATCCTAGTCTTGTTAGCACCATTACTGGCTGCACGCAGCATATCTGCTATAATGTCCAATTTACTTCTATAATCACCCATTCTCTTTTTCCCCTTAAAACCAAATGTTTGAAAAATGAAACAACCCAAATTTACTTCACAAATAGCAGACTTGTGTAGCCTAAAAATGCAGCCAGCCTCTCCCGCCCTTCTTCAACTGCTGCTTCTTCTTTTCCTCTCTACCAAAATAAAAAGCAGCCATTTTAGCTCGACTGTGAGGTTTCTGGCTGACAATCATAGTTCGTATAAACTTTCCCCATCCACCAGTTTGCGGATTAGGAGGAACAAACCTTCCCGCATCACCTATGCCATGCAACTCCAAGATTTCTCTAAAACTAAGAACCTTGAAATTTCTTGTAGCAAAAATCACGGTTCCTTTCTCAGCAAATAACATGGAATAATCAGCGCTTGCAATACCTTCAGCCCTAACCTTGTCATCAATCCGCTCCCTCCACAAACTTTTCCATTGCTGTCTCAATTCTTCAACTAGTTCCTTATTCGCTAAACCTTCCACTCAAATATTCCCTCCTTGACAGGAGCGGATGAGAAAACTTTTAAGGCAGTTTTCTTTTCTGTTTGTTCTCCCCTCTGTCCCACATAATACTTGAAACTTTAATATTTAAATAGGTAAGTATGAAAAATCTATGTTAATTGTCTAGAACAAAATACTATAGTTCTATAAAAACACTAAGAAATAATAGAAAAACCCCAATCAAGTCACAGACAAAAACTTCTATGCACTTAATAAACAACTTCTCAACAAATTCGAAACTATGCTAACCACGGCTGACCTCTTATCTGCATTAGAAGAACCGAAAACCACTAATGTCAAACGGCTAGCAAAAAAACTTGAAGTTCAACCAAATGAGCTTAAAGAAGTTTTGAAAACACTAAGTGAACACAACATCGTCAAATATGACCAAAAAACAGGTGAAGTCGCCCTGCCGAAATGGCTTATTAACATTGACAAAAAAATAGAATCAATAAAACCTGCAGTGGGCGAAATAATTTTGCCAAAATTTCAAGAAATTCGAATACAAGACATCACTATTGGAAACTACACGAGGGATGATTTGGAACTGAAAATAAGGCTAAAAGCAAAGCAGAAGGAAATAGCAATATGTAACATAACCTAAGAGTGCAAAACATAGTTTACTTCTTTAAGTTGACTCAACAGAAACTTGCCCTTCTCCGTAATCCGGTAGACAACTGAACCATCATTATTACAGATTTTCCCGATCAAACCTTGCTTTTGAGCAATTGACAAATACTTCTGAAGAGTGGAATAACTCAAATTAGCCTTATACATAAGATGGGTCGCCTTTACACCCCTCAGAGCCAAGGTTAGAATATCTGTCAGAATCTGAACCTCGCCGCGACGATGACGACCCATACAAACACCAATTCAATAACAATAAACCAAAATTAAATAGCATTCAATAGCTAATAAAACTTACGAGACTCTCCTTAAACGGTAACGATGAATAGCTGTATTCAGAGAGATATTAAGAAGAATTATTGCGCATCCTATTCAGAGACATGAAAAGGCATACAGCTTGTTTTGTTTTTAATGGGATAATTAGCATGTTTGTTAGGGACTTGAACCAAAGCGGATTTTAATCCTAGCTGGCCCGCTACACTCACTATTTAATTATGCATTGACTTTATAAATTGATGTAAATCGATATTATATTATGGAAATGATAGAACTGTATGTTAAAAGCGAAGAAAGGCTGAAGTCCCGTCCTGATAGGGATTATTCAATATATGCGGAACATCCATGCCAAGTGAAGTACAATATAACGAAGACCCTCTCCTCAGCGGATCTGGAAGCATTGGAAATGCTGAAATTGATTGCTGAAGAAAAAGGTTTGACCTTAAGAGTTTATGACCTGTCAAATTTTAAAGGAAAATTGAAGGCGTTTACGAGAGGAATTAACAAAACACCAGTCACAGTCATAGGTGCTAAAAGAATTTATGGCATCCCAAAAAGAGAAGAACTACTGAAAATGCTTTGATTTAACACAAGTCTTCTCTGATCTGCTCCTTTGTTCGTGGTGCGAACGGAAATTTTAAATTAGCAAGGCAATAATAAATGGTAAATGCTTTAAGGTTTGACTTGTCAATGTGTAAGGGATTGTTATGAGCACGCATGCAGATGAATTAAAGCTTCGTCTAATGACTATTGAACTGCTTAGAACTGCGAAATATAAGAGAAATATTACCTATCGCGAATTAGCTTCAAAAACTGGATTGCCCGTGACGGTTCTGAGCAGATATGCTAAAGGTCATGTTTTGCCTAACACAGCAAGGGCAAGACAGCTTTGGAAAGTGTTAACAAAACTTGTCGGCTTGGAGACAGAGCTTCGGAGTAGAATAAAGTTTGATGAAGATGGATATTTTGATAACACAGATATTATAGGCGATTTTAATATACTTCAACAAGCAGCCAATCATGCACTTGCAAACTTTGCTGGAAAACGCGTAACAAAAGTTTTAACAGCAGCCGTCGACGGAATTCCATTAGCAACAATGGTTGCAAACGCTTTAGGAGTAAACCTTGTAATAGCAAAAAGAGGAAAAGAAGTTGGAGTTAAAGCCTTTCTAGAAGAAACATATGCACTTAAGGACTCTGGGGTAACTATGACTCTTTACATTCCAAAAGACATCATTAAAAAAAGAGACAGCGTCTTAATCGTAGATGACATGATAAAAACTGGAGAAACACAAGCCGCATTAGTTAACATGGTTCGAAAAGTGAAAGCTGAAATTTCAGGATTTTTCTCCCTTATAGCAGTGGGAGATGAATGGAAAAAGAAGTTGAAGCTTTCAGGCGAATGCCCTATTGAAGTTATAACCTATGTTAAAGCACCTCAGGAGCTAGGCACGCGTATTTAATCGGGCAAATAGCACATTTTCTCTTTCTGCAATAATTTTTGCCAAGCTTGAGTAGAGCAGTCTCCAGATTGATAAAAGATTTTCCCGCAATTTTGTTTTTAACCCAGAAACTTTTCATTTGTTTTAAAGCATTTTCAGCAGTTTTGTTTCTTATTACTCCAAGCTTTTTAGCGGCAAGAACAACAAGACTTGTTGGTTCTGGGTCGGCTTTCTCCCAAATATCACGTAATTCTCTAAGGAAAATGCCTACTGTTACATCACCTATGCCTTTGCCCAAATTTATTAATCTGTTTTCCAAATCTTGCTCATCAGAAGCTTGATTATAGAGGAGTGTTAAGCTTCCACTATATTTTTCCATAAGATTTTGCATAACCGCCAGAAGCTTGTCGGCTGTTTTGAAATCATAACGCGTGTAGCTACCTTCATCCAAAATTCTGACTAACCCATCCCAGCCTGTCTGCAAAATCTTTTGGGGCGTCAAAATACTGTGTTTTTTAAAGCAATTGAAGGTTTTTATCACTGCATTCTCTGTTATAGGAGCACCAAACAGTATGGATGCTAAAAACCATTTAAAAATCTCGTCATTTCTATCCTTTGAAAGGTTTATGCCTAAAATTTCAGAGTAATTCTTTCCGAAATTTTCAATAAATACTTCAAGGCTTTCAATTTTCATGGCATTATTTCCTCATTGAAACAAAATTTTATACAATCCTACGCATAAACGGTTTGCTGAGGCTAAGCATTTATGCTAAAGCGAACAATAGAATGGCAAAATGGAATAGTCATAACAATAGACCAAACCAAGCTTCCAAATGAAACAGCAATTCTTGAAATGAAAAATTGTGATGAGGTTGCTGAAGCCATAAAAACCATGAAAATAAGAGGAGCACCACTATTAGGGGCAGCCGCAGCCTTTGCTTTGGCCTTAACAGCACATAATTCCAAAGCGAAAAATCAAGAGGAATTGATTAGCGAATTGGAAAAGTCGGCAGAAATTCTAAGAAGAACTCGTCCTACGGCTGTTAACCTTTCTTGGGCAATGGATAGGATTCTAACAAAAGCCAGAAATTTTTCTGGACAAGTTGAATCTTTGGCTGCTTTTGTCATAGAAGAGGCACAAAAAATAGCTGATGAAGACGTAGCAGGAAATCGTTTGATTGGTAAATACGGTGCAGAACTTATTGAAAATGGAGATGTTGTCTTGACTCATTGCAATGCTGGTGCGTTGGCTACGGTTGGGTATGGTACAGCCTTAGGCGTCATAAGAGCAGCATGGGAGCAGGGAAAAAAGATTAAAGTCATTGCCACAGAAACCCGCCCAAAATTGCAAGGAGCGAGATTGACAATTTACGAGCTTAAGCAAGAGGGAATACCAGTTACTCTGATTACCGATAGCATGGTTGGGTATGTAATGTATAAGCAGCTGATAAGCAAGGTTGTGGTTGGTGCTGATAGAATAGTTCAAGATGCCGTTATTAACAAAATTGGAACATTCACCATTGCAGTTTTAGCCAAAAAGTACGGCTTACCCTTTTATGTTGCAGCTCCAAAATCCACTTTCGATTTGAAGCGTAAATCGGATGAGGTCATTATTGAAGAGAGAAAGCCAGAAGAGGTTACACATATAAATTCAAAGCGAATCGCCGCAGAAGGCACTGAGGTTATGAATCCTGCCTTTGACATAACCCCACTTAAGTATGTAACAGCTATTATCTGTGAAAGCGGCATTCTATATAAGAAAGATTTTGATAAATTTAAAGCCGATTGTTATAGGTGAAAAAAGACAATTTTATGGTGGCTGAGTGTGCATGAGTAGGATTAAAGAGAAAACGCTAGATAACTCGGAACTCAGGATTAAGGGTTTACTCACGGAAGATGCCGTTAAAATTTCCAAAAGTCAAAATGCAGAGGAAATCTCTCTAAGAGGGTATGGTTCACTTGAAAAAGATGAGCTTTTGCTTACTTTTTATGAAGCGCTTTATCTTTTAGATAAGAACATATTGGAAGTCGAGGATAAGAAGGGCGAAAAAAAAGATTTTCAAGAGCTTCTGCGGGTGTATGAGAGTGCTGATGAAAATGCTTGGGCAAAGTACTTGATTTACAGAGATTTAAGAAGTCGAGGTTATGTCGTCCGAGAAGGTTTTGGTTTGGGCGTCGACTTTAGGGTTTATGAAAGAGGCGAGTATGGCAAGGACACAGCTAAATATTTAATTCTAAGTATTCAAGAGGGGAAGCCAATTTCGCTGGAAAATTTGACAACAGCTTTGAAACAGTGTCAAAGCCTAAAAAAAGAGTTAATTTTGGCTGTAATGAATCGCAGAGGAGAAACTGTTTACTATTCAGTTTCGCAATTTACATTAAGGTAACGGAGAATCAAGATGGCTGAATTCAAAACTGTTCGTGGCATGAGGGATTTTCTGCCAGAAGAAGCGAAAATGATGAGATACATTGAAAGTAAGGCTAGAAGAACAGCGGAGCTCTACGGGTATAAGGAGATTATAACGCCAATCTTGGAACCATACGAGCTTTTGGCTGCAAAGGCTGGCGAAGAAGTTCGTTTGCGAATGTACGCCTTCAAGGATTTAGGCAAGCGCATGATTGCCCTACGACCAGAGTTCACACCTTCAGTTGCTAGGCTTGTCGCAACAGCCTTGAAGAATGAGCCTAGACCCTTCAGGCTTTTCTGCGTGGGAAGTCTCTATCGATATGATGAACCACAGCAGGGACGTTACAGAGAGTTTTGGCAATCAAACTTTGAGTTGATGGGTTCGAGCAAGCCAGAAGCGGATGCTGAAATATTGATGTTGACAAAGAGTTTGATGGAAGCAGTGAGCTTAAAAAATTATGTTTTCAAGGTTGGTCATGTTGGAGTTTTGCGTGGAATAATGGCTCAAGAAGGATTGGATGACAAAATGCAAAATGAGGCTATGCAATTAATGGACAGAAGACAGTATAATGATGCTCTTAAGCTGATCGAAGAGGCTGGCGCATCAAGCAAGTGCATAGCAACATTGCAAGGCTTAGTGAAGCTTAAAGATGGTAAGGTTTTCCAGGTTATAGAAGACATGAAGCAAATTGTGAAAGATTATGAAAAAGCTGTTGAGGCTGTGGAAAATCTTCAAGAAATTTTGAAACTTGTTCTAGAAAGCGGATGCAGAATTGACATAAACGTTGAGGCAGGTTTTGCGAGAGGTCTTGAGTATTATACTGGAATCATTTTTGAGGTTAATGTTCCAGAGTTGGATAAAGCGTTAGCTGGTGGTGGAAGATATGATAGGCTTATTGAATTGTTTGGAGGAGCACCGACGCCTGCTGTTGGAATTGCTCATGGAATTGATAGAATAATGTTGGCATTGCAACTGCAGAAATCCATGGTAAAGGCAAAAGAAGAAAAAATGGTTTTAGTGATTCCGGTTAATGAAGCATTGAAGATTGAAGCGTTGAAAATTTCGCAGATGCTTAGAAAGGCAGACATACCGGCAGAGGTTGAGGTTACTGGACGAAAAGTAACTAAGGCATTGGAGGATGCGAACAGAAGGAAAATGGACTATGCAATAATAGTGGGGGAGAAGGAACTGAAGGAAAAAGCAGTTGCTATTCGAAACTTAACGAAAAGAGAACAAAAAGTTGTAAAGATTGAAAAAATAGCCGAAACAATAAAAGGTCAATGTGATTAGGCTTGTTTTTTCTCTCTTCTCAGAAAGTCTCCAATGTCTGAAATGTTTTTTATGGCAACATCATCGTATTCTTCATCTAAACTATGCAATATTTTGCCAAAACCCAGACATTCGCCGTGCAGATTCAAGATCAAAGTGTAATCGCCTCGCTTTCCTGACCCAACTACTTTTTTTATTCCTTTTTTGAAAACGTCTCTTCCGCATATGAAAAGCCATTCAGTCTTCTTGTCTACAATTACCTTGTTTGCTCTTTGCTTAGCAATAATTCTTAGGAGGTTAAAGCTTGGAAAGAATCTATTGTTCTTGGTTTTTCCTAGATAGGTTCCAGCATAAAAAAAGTCTTTTCTAACCAGTTTCCTTAAATCCTCATTGAGAAGGAAGTATCTATTTTCCTTTTTAACTATAAGGTTAAGGTCAAAATATATACTTGCGTCAAACAATTTCACTAAATCTTCTAGCGGTTTCATCATGTGTCCCTACGCTTTTTGAGTTTACAGATGAAGAAGCCTTGAGTTTTTTTAGGCCAAATTCTTCGACAGTTTTCAACAGAATTGTCTAATTGTTTTCCAAAAATGTTTGTTAATGCCTTTTCTCCATAGCAATCGATTTTTTCAACTTCAAGTCTCAGATTTTTTGTTGCCCAGTCAATATTCAGTTCATTCTCTTCAGGCTCTAAGGAGCATGTTGCATAGACTATTTCTCCATCAGTTCTAAGAACTTTTGTCGCTTCCGCCAAGATTTCTCTTTGTAACCGCGCATTTCTTTTTACATCATTTATTGTTCTTCTGTTAAACCATTCATTATCTGTGGCGAAGTTGCCAGAACAAGGCATGTCCAAAAGTATTCTGTCAAATTTCATGTTAAGCCTTGACGCTTGTCTTGCGTCTAAATTGTAAACTATAGTGTTAGTTACGTGGCATCTTTCCAGCTGGTTGGATAATGCGATTAATCTTCGCTTTTTAACGTCTAAAGCGATTATTGCACCTGTATTTTGCATTAAATTGGCTAATTGAACAGTTTTGCCTCCAGGAGCTGCGCAAGCATCCATAACTTGTTTGCCTTTTAAATCATTGAATAGTGTTGCGGGAATTTGGGCTGCAGCTTCCTGAATTGAATATAAGCCCAAAAGATATTCAGATGTTGCGCCAACAGAGAATGTGGATTTGCATATCCAATAGCCGTTTTCAAGAAAGGAAATCTTTTCTAATTCTATTCCTCGCAATTGTAGTCTTTCTAAAACATCAGCCTCTTCAGCGTTTATAGTGTTTACTCTGATTGCTTGCCTAAGCTCAACAGCCTCATAATCCCAGCCTAATGCTTTGTAACGTTTTGTGAAAAATTCTTTGCCAGACATCAAGGGAAGATAGGAATGATGCCAATAAAAAACTTAATGTTTACAGTTAATTTTACTTTGCCAGTTTTCTTGCAACCCATTTCCTAATTTCTTCAGCAAAAATTACAATGAGAGCAAGAGTTGCCAGAAATGCCCAATCAACCCATGTTAACGCTGTTGTGCCGAAAAGCCTTTGCATAGGTGGAACATAAACTAGGAAGGATAGTATTGAAATTTGAGCAGCTATACCCAGCCAAATCCACTTATTACTCAGAGGATTAGTTTTGAATAGTGACACCTTGTTTGTTTTGCATGCGAGAACGTTGCCAACCTGAGCGAACACTATGCTAGCAAAAGTCATAGTTATACCTTTAATGTAGACGACACTGTCAGAAGGCAATGTCATTCCAAGATGCCAACTCCCAGCAGACCATGCGCTCAAACAACCAATCATAGCTCCAGCAGCAATTATCACCCCCACATAAAGTGAGCGCAGAAAAACTTTGGCATTAAACAGTCGCTCTTTCATGCTTCTAGGAGGTTCTTGCATTATTCCATACTCTGGAGGTTCTAGGCTTAAGGCTAGTGATGGGATAACGTCTATGCAGAGGTCGATGGCTAAGACTTGGACTACGAGAAGCGGTAAAGGTATGCCTAACAATGCATAAAGCAAAAACGGGATTAGTTCAGCCCAGTTATGCGAGAAAACATACACAATAAACTTTCTTATATTCTCATAAATTGCTCGTCCAGACTCCACTGCCTTAACAATTGAAGCGAAGCTATCATCAAGCAGAATCATGTCAGCTGCTTCTCTTGCAACATCTGTGCCTGAAGCCCCCATGGCTATGCCTATGTCCGCCTCTTTCAAAGAAGGAGCATCGTTAGCACCGTCACCCGTGACGGCAATAACTTCACCGTTTTGTTTGAGAACCTTGACTATGCGAAGTTTTTGTTCAGGAGAGACACGAGCAAAAATCACGTTCCCCTTCTTAACTGCTTCCACAATGGTTTCATCGCTCATTGTTTCCAAATCAACGCCACGGATTATGCGGCAAGATGCAGTTTCCACTATGCCAACTTCTTCAGCAATAGCTTGGGCCGTTGGACCATAATCGCCAGTTATAATAACAATTTTGATGCCGGCTTCTTTTGCTAATTTGACTGCTTCTTTAACCTCTGGACGAGGTGGGTCCTTCATTGCTGCAAGTCCAACCAAAATCATGTCTTGCTCAACATTTCCAATAAAAGATTCGTTTTGCGGCATTTCTTTGTAAGCCACTGCTATTACCCGTAAGCCTTCACTTGCAAACTCGCGAATTTTGTTTTCAAAAACATGCAAACGCTCCTTTGTTAGTGCTTCTATGCTGTTATTAACTAATATTTTGGAACATGTGGAAAGTATACTTCTGGGCGCGCCTTTTGAGTAGACAAGAAGGCTATGGTTAGATTTGTGTATAGTCGTCATTCTTTTTCTTTTAGAGTCAAAAGGTATTATACGGATTGTTGGCTTCTGAGCAAATAAGCTTTGCACATTCAAATCGTATTTTAAAGCTGCGACAAGCAAGGCGCCATCTGTTGGGTCGCCTATGATGTTCCAAGACTTGATTTTGTCTGTTGGAGGTTCAACTTTTGCGCTATTGCAGAGTGCGGAAATTTCAAGAAGCTTTTCAATTTCAATGCCACTTTCTCTTTCCAATGTTTTGCCGTTAAACATAAAATCTCCATGTGGAGCATAACCCACTCCAGAAACTTCAATAACTTTATCGTTAACCCAGATTTTTTTAACAGTCATTTCACCTTTGGTTATTGTGCCAGTTTTGTCTGTGCATATTACTGTTACACTGCCTAATGTTTGCACAGCGGATAAACGCTTCACAAGAACGTTTTGCTTCACCATTTTTAGCACGTTTATTGCTAATGCACTTGACACAGTCACCTGTAAACCTTCAGGAACACATGCTACCATTACGCCAATCATGAAAAGTATGCTGCTGTAAAGCTCCATATGAAGACAAATCATGCTGATTAGAAAGAAAACTATGCCAACAACTATGGCTAAAACAAAATCATATTTTGCTGTGTAAGCAATTTCTTTCTGAAGAGGACTCTGCTCTTCTGCTATTTCCTGTGTCAAACCCACTATCTGCCCAAACTTTGAATTCATGCCAGTTGCGAAAACAACAGCCTTACCTCGCCCCTTAGCCACACTAGTGCTCATGAAAACAATATTCGGAGCATCAAGATAAGAGGAATCAACAACTTTAGCTGGCTTAGGAGTTCGCGGCTGTGGTTCAGATTCCCCTGTTAAAGGAACATTGTTAGTCCACAAGTCAAAGGATTCTATTAAACGTGCATCTGCGGGGACACGGTCACCTTCTTCTAAAACTATGATATCGCCAGGAACAAGCTCTCTAACTAAAACTCTTTGAAGCTCACCGTTTCGGATGACTTTGGCATATTCAGGCATCCAACTTTTCAATGTTTCCATGGCTTTTTCTGCTCGCCATTCTTGGAAGACGCTGAAAATTGTGTTGACAATAACTATGAGCAGAATTATGAGACTGAGCTGCCACATACCAGCAAATACAGAAAGCAAACTTGCCAAAAGCAGTAAGATGCTAAACAGGTCTTTGAAGTGCACTAAGAACTTGTATGCTATTGGAATTTGTTTTTTTTCAATTAAAGTGTTTGGACCATACTTGGCAAGACGCTTCTTTGCTTCTTCGCTGGTTAATCCATGCGGCGATGTTCCTAAAACTTCAAAAACAGCTTTGGCATGCAGAGAAACAAAATCCTCCAATAAAATCACCAGTCCAAAAATGCTTTCTTCAAAATGCAGAAAATTATGGACCTCTAGAACAATAAACAGTAAGCATATGCTTAGCTAAAGAAACGCAGAAGAATGCTATGCCTTTTCGCATTGTCACGTTCATAACAATCCTCGATTTTTGAATTTTCAATTAACTACAATATTTTAGCTTAAGAAAATATCAGGGGTTAAATTTAAACTAATCGGGTTGCTGATAAGTTTTGACAAATTTTAAATGATTATCGATAATATTACTGAATGTGGTTCAATGAAAGAGAAGCATTCTTTTGTCATAATGATTAAGGATAAATGGTGGCGTGAATTCTGCAACCACAACCATAAAGGAAGAAAAACTCACTCATATGTGCAAAAAGGTTTGGCTCCTCCAAAAAATGCTTCGTTGATTTTCTTTTATGTTACAAAGCCTTCACGCCTAATTGCTGGCTGTGCAGAATTTATTGAACGCAAAATAGGAAATGCTGAAGAAATGTGGGTTAAACATGGCAGTGAATCTGTCTTGGAATCTAAGGAAAAATACCTTGCATTTCTGGCTGGTGAAAAGAAGGTTTCTTTTGTTAGATTTACAAATTTACAAGAAGCCTTTCAACCCATACCGCTTAATAATGTTCTGATGCTTCTCGGCGTTAAGAGATTGGCAAGAAGAGGATTTTATGTGGATAAAGAAACTTCGAATAAATTGTTAGCGTCAATGAGATTTTAGTTGAGCTTAAATCTGAAAAAGGCTAACAAAAAGTTAATAGGTCACATTTTTCACATCCATGTAGCTTATCTTCAAGAGTGAAAATCAAAATGCTTCAGAACACTCCAACAAAAACTGTAAGCTCTCTTCATCATTCACTTAGCGAAAGGAAGGTTCAGTAATGGGACGTTATAAGCAAATTGAAGACATTGTCAAACTCATGAATAATCCAGAAGTAATAAGAAACACAAGCATAATAGCGCATGTAGATCATGGAAAAACCACACTTTCAGACAGTCTTCTTGCAGCAGCTGGCATTATCAGCGAGCAAACAGCTGGACAAAAGCTATTTCTAGATTCTTGGGAACTGGAGCAAAAAAGGCAGATGACAGTTTTCGCCTCAAACATCAGCATGGTCCACACATATAAAGACAAAGAATACCTCATAAACCTCATAGATACGCCTGGACACATAGATTTCAGCGGCGCAGTCACGCGAAGCTTACGTGCTGTTGACGGTGCGCTGGTAGTAGTTGATGCTGTAGAGGGACCGATGACCCAGACAGAAACGGTTTTGATGCAAGCATTGCGGGAAAGAGTGAAACCTATTCTTTTCATAAACAAGGTTGATAGACTCATTAGAGAAATAAAATTAACTCCAGAAGAAATGCAACGAAAATTCGCAAAAATTCTAATCAGAATAAACAACCTCATAGAAAAGTATGCACCTCCAGAACATAAGAAGGACTGGCAAGTTAAAGTTGAAGATGGACGTGTAGCCTTCGGTTCAGCTCTTCACAAGTGGGGACTAAACCTCCCACACATGAAAGTGAAAGGCATAACCTTTAAAGAAATCATTGATGCATATCAAGGAGAACCAGACGAAATTAACAAAAAAGTTGAAGCATTAAGCAAAAAAGCACCATTATATGAACCTGTACTTGACATGTTCTGTGAGATTTTACCCAACCCATTAGAAGCACAGCCTTACAGACAAAGCCAAATCTGGCCAGGAGATCCAGAAAGCCCTGTTGGCAAGGGTATGGCAAAAGTTGATCCAAACGGACCGCTTCTCATGTGTATAACAACTATTGAGGTTGATCCCCACAGTGGAGTTGTAGCTATTGGACGTGTTTTCAGTGGTTCCGTTGAAAAAGGAAAACCAGTTAACCTTGTAACTAGGCGTCAGAAAGGAACAATACAGCAGGTTTACATGAGTATGGCGACTGATAGAGTTATCGTGGACAAAATTCCAGCAGGGAATATTGCTGCGCTTTCTGGATTGCCGTCAGTTCATGTGGGAGAAACTGTTGCGGAAGAAGGGGTTGAGACACAGCCATTTGAAGGATTAAGATATGTTTCAGACCCTGTGGTTACTGTTGCTGTTGAACCAGCAGATGTTAAAGATTTGCCGCTTTTTGATAAGGTGGTTCATAAACTGACGTTGGAAGATCCAAACTTGCATTTTGTGATAAACAAGGAAAGTGGAGAATATTTGCTGAGTGGAATGGGTGAGCTACACCTTGAGGTCACGGCGTATAGAATGCAAGAGGCGGGTTTGAAGGTAAAAATTAGCAAGCCAATTGTGATTTATCGAGAAACAATAAGCCACGATTACAAAGGACCAGCAATTATGGGTAAAAGTCCAAATAAACACAACAAGTTGTGGGTAACATTAGAAAGGTTGCCTGACGAAGTCATTGAGGCAATGAAAACAGAAAAGATTTCTGAAATGCAAACTCGTGAAGAAAGACAAAAAATTCTTGTCAAACAATTCGGATGGTCAACCGATGATGCACGCAACGTCATAGCCATCGAAGGCACAAACATTTTAGTAAATAGGATAAAGGGAAGACAATATGTGGAAGAAATATTGGATCATGTGAAATCAGGCTTTCGTGAAGCAATGTATACTTCTGTTTTGGCAAAAGAACCAGCATATGGATTAAAGGTCAATCTGGAAGATATTATGGTTCATGAAGACCCCGTACATAGGGGACCAGCGCAGATACTTCCAATGACTTGGCGTCCAATCTGGTGTGCGTTTCTTCTAAGTAACCCGAAACTTTTAGAGCCTATATTAAGTTTCGATTGTAAAGTGCCTAATGAATTTGTAAGCTCCGTCATCGGCATAGTGCAAAAACGCCGTGGCAGAATATTGGATATGATAAATGAAGAAGACATGGTTGTTATAAAAGCTGAAATGCCCGTTGCCGAATCTTTCGGGCTTGCAGATGAATTGCGCTCGTCAACACAGGGCAGAGCCTTCTGGGCGACACAATTTAGCAGATGGGCTCCCGTGTCAGATTCGATGCAAGCAGAGATAATAAAGCAAATTCGTGAACGCAGGGGTTTAAGTCCAACTCCTCCGAGAGCAGAAGAATTCTATGAAGAAGCGTGATTAAAAGAAAACCGCTTCTATTTACAAAAACCTCAAAAGCAACAATAGTACACTCTACGCTGCGTACTTAAAGAAATGTAGGGGGATATCTTCGTATTATTTGAAGTTTCAGTCAATAGTCTATTGGCTTTAGAAAAATGCTAAATGCTTCGTGCATCAATCTAGTCTTTGTTGGAAGTTCAATCATGGCCTACAATGAAGTGCGCAGAGATTATCTTCTGAACCGTTGGGTTGTAATTGCCACAGAACGTGGACGCAGACCAACGGATTTCACAAAAAAAGAAAGAGAAAAACCCAAAACGGGCGTTTGCCCCATGTGCCCAAGCAATGAGCATATGACGCCGCCGGCAGTTCTTGTCTATCTAAAAAAGGGTAAAGGAGTAAAGCGGGTGAAGGATGAAAATGATTTTAGGCATAAGGATTGGCTGATTCGCTGCATTCCAAATCTTTATCCCGCATTTACACCACCAAAAGAGAAAATTAGCAAAAAACAAATCATGAAAGGTAATGACTTAGCCGTGGCTGTTGGGCATCATGAAGTTTTGGTTGAATCGCCGAATCATGATGAGCACCCTGCAAATGCAAGAATCGCTCAGTTAATACATGTCATAAACGCCTACATCAACAGACTTCGCGAACTCTCTTCAAAACCTTATGTGCGATATGTTTCCATTTTCCGCAACCACGGTTTAGAAGCTGGAGCTTCACTCTCTCATGCTCATAGTCAAATTATTGCAACTCCTTTTACTCCGAAAATTATAGAAGATGAGCTAAAGGCTAGCAGAAAATTTTGGAAAGAAAATAAAAATTGTATCTTCTGCGACATAATTGAAAAAGAGTCAGAGGGACCACGGCTTATTCTAGAAAACTCGAAGTTTGTGGTTTTTGCTCCTTATGCAAGTATTCATCCCATAGAATTTTGGATATTCCCAAAGAAGCATGAGGCTACATTGCTTGGCATGTTGCAAAGTGATGTGAAAATTTTTGCTGAAACTTTAAAGGCATGTTTTAATGGATTAAAGCGACTGGTGAACAACCCACCCTACAATTACGGTTTCCACATAGCTCTAAATAAAGACGCACACGACTACTATCATTGGCATTTAGAAGTCTATCCTAAACTTGCAATTTGGGCGGGATTTGAGAAAAGCACTGGCATGTATATAAACACTGTGACACCAGAAGTCGCAGCGGAAACCCTTAGAAAAACCATCTCAGCTTAATCTTTGCAAAACTTCTTTCTCATGTTTTGGTCTATTTTGCATAACATCCTCTACATAGGCTCGCAAAGGCTCAGCTATGCTCCAAGCTTGAGATATGCATCCTCTAGGCGTGTGCGGTGGTTCACCATCGAAAATTTCATTCACTGTTCCAAGTCCAACCTTAAAAATCTGTTCAGTAAACAATGGCAAAACAAAATTCTTCAAAGCATACTCACGCCTATAATCGGCATAACCTTTAGTTTTCAGAAAGGCTGTTATAAAAGGACCTTGCAACCAAGGCCAAATGGTGCCGTTATGATAGGCATTGTCTCTACTTCTTCTATCACCAGCATAGACTCCAACATATTTTGGATTATTTCTTGCCAAGGTTCTTAGCCCATAAGGCGTTGAAAGTTCATGATGAACAATGTCAACAATTTTTTCGTTTTTGCTTTTGTCCAGCATGATAAAATCTAAGGCAACAGCAATTATTTGATTGGGTCTTAATGAATTATCCTTAACCTGTTCGCTGATAAAGTCAAATAAATAGTTTTTTTCACTGTTCCAGAATTGTTCATTAAAACTTTTTCTCGCCTTTTCAGCCATCTGCAAGTAGTTCTCTGCATCACTTTTCTCTTTGAAACTATCTGCTAAAAGCTCCATAGTTCTTAAGGCGTTATACCATAAGGCTTGAACCTCAACAGCCTTTCCAGCCCTTGGGGTTACTGGTTGACCATCTACAACAACATCCATCCATGTTAATTGAGCATTATGAGAAAGCAAATAATCGTTGTCAACATGTATGCCAAAAATTGTTCCTTTAATATAATTTTGAATCATTGTTTTCAAAGTCGCCCAGAGCTGTTCATGAACAAAACTAAAATCACCCGTATATTTTAGGTATTGCAACACTGCATTAACAAACCATAAACTAGCGTCCACCGCATTATAGGTTGGTTGCTCCAAATGGTCTGGAATAAAGTTGGGAATTAAACCTTGCTGGCAATAATTCTTGAAAGTTAAGAAAACTTTCCTCGCATCTTCAAATCTTCCAGTTACAAGCATCAATCCAGGCAGAGAAATGAATGCGTCTCTTCCCCAAGCCTCAAACCAATGATACCCAGCAATAACAGACCTCTGCACATCACTTGTGCCTTTAACTATAAACTTGTCAGTGGCTAAAATAACCCAGCTTAACCAATCTTTCAAAGGAACATTCTTATGTGATTCATAGAAATGCGTCAAAAAATTTTCTCTGCGCCTCATTTCTCGCTCGTGCAAGATTTCAACATCATATATTGTATTAGGTATTTCAGCTAAAACTTTTCGTGCAATCTCCTCATGCTCATCTGCAACTGTTATGACGGCAAAACTTTCATTATTTCTTGTATTCACATCCACATCAAAAAACCCAATTTGATAACAATCATCGAGACAACTTTCTCCTCGTGCAGCCTCTTCGCGATAATATATTTTCTCAATCCATCTTCCGTCAGAATGATAGTGCCCACCTGTGGTTTTCATTATTAGCACAGATTTGGGAACGCCAAAGCTTATGCCAACTTCTTTGTCTTCCCTTTTTTGAGTGAATCCCCACGGAATTTTCCATCTATCGGTAACAGAGTGAAAGTGTCGCCAGTTTATTAGCGGAAAAATCCGAATTTTAATGTCCAAATCACTTTTGTTTAGAATGTTATAGGAGGTTATGACTGCGTTTTTCTCGGATGGCATAAAAACAGTTTTTTCCACGTTAACATTCTGTACTAAATAAACGTATTTTGGAAAAGGCGAAAGTGAAAATTCTTTTAAAAATATATTTCCCAGCGGAAAAACACCATTTTGAAATTCATTAGCATTAAGCGGGTAAGTATTATTTTCTATTTGTATCTCTTCATCCAATTTTGCCAAGCATACTCTGCGGTTTCCAGGCGGATGAAAAGCTGCAACAAGTAATCCATGATATTTTCTTGTATTTATGCCCAAAACTGTTGAAGAAGCATAACCGCCCAAACCATTTGTTATAATCCATTCTTTTTTTATAGCGTCGTCAAAGCGAGAAAGCGTTTGACTGTTAAAAGTTATGGATGGCAACCTCATTTATGGCATCAGCTTCGCAACATTTCTTTCTCTGGGAACACCGAAAAAGTTTGCTACTGGATTACATTTTGTTCTAAAAAGCAGGGCATGAGGCTTTTTCAATTTGTATTCTGTCAAGGTTTCGGCATAGCCCATTCCCTTTGCTAAAACCAAGTCAACAGAATTATAAACATCAAGAAAATCAGCGGAAACCTCATGCAAAGCCAAGCCCACAGTATCCGTTCCAGTAGTAATAACTTTATCAGCAATTTTACTCATCCCAGAAACTTCAGCATCCTCCAAAACAGCATCATTAATTACTGGTTCGCCTTTAACACCAACAATGACTGTCAAGCCCATATTTTTCATCTGCTCAACAAGTAAAGTATCAAAAACAATTTCACCAGCATTATCAGCTAAGTAAAGAACTACATGCGCTTTTTTGGCAAGTTCATAAATCTTGCTTGTATCATCTACGGCTAAGTCTTTTCCAGCCTCTCTAAAGAGAACCCTCAAACTATTAAACGTAAACTTGTGGTCAGGAATATCAAATTCTATCACATTACCAACAATGGCGCATAAACACGCCATCTTAAACCTGTCTTGCTGCAAATAGCCTTCTTCAACCAGCTTCCTCGTATAAGGCAAAAGTTTCAAGGCTCTTTCATTGCTTATCTTTTTACTCCACTTATACGGATCAGCATTACCAGTAACCCTTTTTATTATGCGATCTCTTTTTGTGCCCAGATCTGCTGGAACAGCTGTAGGTCGAAACTCTCTGCTTAATAACCGCAGAAGTTCATTCATAGCTCTGAAACGTAACGCAGGATTTGCCGTTGCTGCTGCAGCTTCGGCTGCAGCTCTGCTAAGAATGCATGCAGCACATTCAGCTTCAACTTTCAAGGATTTCAGGCTCACCTTTGTTTTGTTGCTTGAGCAAATTCGCGCAGAATTGTATATGGGTCTTTTGCCTTGACAATGCCGCTGGCAACCAATACTCCTTGAGTGCCGAGTTTTAGTGCTACGGCAACATCTTCTCCATGGCTTATTCCAGCTCCGCACAAAATCGTAACCTTCGGGTTAACCTTTCTAACTAGTTTAATGGTGTCTGTGACAACTTCAGGCTTCGCTTTGGAAACAGGGATCCCAGTTCCAATAAGTTCTGGAGGCTCAATGGCTAGAATATCTGGTTTGAGAGTTGCTACAGCATTGCTTATGCTTGGGTTATTTGCACACACAAGAGAAAGCAACCCGATTTCTCGTGTTATCTTAATCGCTTCATCAATATCGGAGAGCTTAAGCTGTCTTTCAGAATGATTGATTAGTGTTCCAACAGCCCCAGACTCTTTTATAGACTCTGCAAGCACATATCCAGTAAAGCTTCCAGGTCTTATAGGGTCAATGTGCTGGGCGAAAACTGGGATTTTCACCGCTTTTGAAATAGTAGCTATGTCTGCGAATTGAGGAGCCACGCCAATGTAAACATTTGTTTCATTGCTTACTTTTTCAGCTTTTTTTGCAAGCTCCACAGCTCTTCGCCCAGTTGCCTCAAAATACGTCTTGAAATTGACAATAATCATTGGTGTTTGAAATTTTTCTGGCAAGAGTTTTTCCACCATCTTTAGCGTTAATATTAATTGTTAATGCTATTTTAGAATGATTCTTTTCAGCGTTTCAGCAAATTCTTTCCAGGCACAAAAACTGCTGCTGCTATTGCTGTCGTCCATAAGCCTGTCTTGTCTCCTGTAGCGGATTGCGTTATGTTTGTTGTTTTAATTATTAGCCCACTGGTTTTAAATAACTGCTTCCTTTCGTCCCATGCAGTTTCTGGATCAAACTGTATTCCCATAGTTGTAGCAAGCATTGTTGCAGCTAAATCTTCCGCATACTCTCCAGCAGTCTCATCAGTTTGTCCAAAAGAATGATGTTCAGAAAGATAACCGTAATTGTTTTTGCCCGATGGAATAGCCACACCAATTGAGGACGCGATCAATCTATGCGGTTCATTTGTCGAGTTTCTAGCTAAAACGATAAAAGTAATTTCGCCTGGTTTTATCATTTTCAATCCACGCTCTCTGGAAACGAGTCGGCATCCAGGAGGCACTATACTAGAGACGTTTACTATGTTGCAATGTTGTATTCCTGCATTCCTTAATGCCAATTCGAAAGATTGCAGTTGCTCCTTGTGTTTGCCAACACCTTTCGTTAGGAAGAAATATTTTGGAATCATTTTGCCATTTCGCAATAGAATTAATATAATATGCTTATTAGTTTTTTTGTTTCTAAAAAACAGAATTTTATGCTTAATTCATCGAAAATTTTTGGAAATTATTTGCGTGATAGGGAAAAGAATAACAAAGCTTTGCATAATATTTATTTGAGGTTAACTAAGTGCCATATTACAGAAGCGTATTCAAAGACGAAACAAAACTTGACATCAATTACGTTCCCCACAGGCTTCCACATAGAGAAAGGGAATTACGTTTGTTAAAAGAATTTTTTAGCTTCATATTGCAAGCTCCAGAGAAAATGGCTCAAAGGGCTATTATACTGGGTGATGTAGGCACGGGCAAAACAGCACTTTCGCAACGTTTTGGAAATGAAATAGTCCAAGAAGTAGCTAAAACAAGAATAAATCTTCGTTATGTTCATGTTAATTGTCGCGAATATCGCGGAAGCCTCTTTCTCATTCTGCACCATATTGTATCCATTTTCCATCCAAACTTTCCAAGTCGCGGCTACTCTGCTGAAGAACTTCTACGCATGCTCCTAAAAATTTTGGACGAAGAAAACGCTTATGTAATATTGGCGTTGGACGAGTTTGAAAGCCTCGTTGAAAGAGAAAGCTCTGAAGCAGTCTACAAACTTACGCGGTTGCAGGAAATAAGGCAGAACAGACCTCAAAGAATTTCGCTAATATGCATTCTGCGAAATCTAAGCGTGATTAACAAGTTAGACCTTAGTACAAGAAGTTCCTTGCAATCTAATATAATTAATCTTGAAAAATATTCTAAACATCAGCTTATGGATATTCTTAATGAACGTGTTTCACTTGCCTTTAAGCCATTAACCGTGTCTGAAGACACTGTGAGCCTAATTGCTGAGCTTGCCTGTTCTGAAGGCGGCAATGCCCGTTTCGGCATCGAGTTGCTATGGCGGGCTGGAAAATATGCAGACGCTGAGGATTTGGATTGCGTCACTCCCGAATGTGTTCGAAAGGCTGTTTCAAGCATAATCCCAGCAATGCAGAAAAGTGAATTAAAGGCTTTAAGTTTTCATGAAAAACTTTTTTTGTTAGGTATATCCCGTTTCTTCAAAAAAAGCCAAAAGGCTTGCATTTCTCTTGCAGACGCTGAACAAGCTTATTCTATTGTCTGCGAAGAATTTAACGTGCAGCCTTACAGTCACACACAATTATGGAAGTATCTCAAAATCTTTTCAGCGTTAGGCATAATAAAAACAGAAGTTTCAGCAACTAATTCTCGTGGAAGATCAACGCTTCTTCATTTGCCAAAAATTTCAGCAAGCGAGTTAGAAAAAGAATTAAGCTTTCTTTTAGAAAATGAAGCATAGTGAAAGGATAATGGATGTTGAAAATGTTTTCTCTTCAAAACTGAGAATGAAAATTCTAAAGATTTTAATGCAGATGGGTGAGCTTAACGTTTCTGAAATCGCCCGCAAGCTTTGTGTAAATTATAATACCGTAGATAAGCACTTGAAAATTTTAGAAGATGAAAGCATCCTTCAGCACAAAGTATTTGGAAGAATCCGCCTATACAGGTTTAATGAAAAGTCACCCAAGGCTAAGGCTGCACAAGATCTAATTGAAACGTGGGAAAAATTCGGTTAGAAAAATAGAAGAGATGAGAATACTATAGAGAATTAATAAGAGATTGATGAGAGGGTAAAGTTTTGATTAAAGAAGAGTTCAATGAAAAAATAAGCGAATTTGAAGAAATTATACAAAAAATTTCAAGTGACATAACAAGTGGAATGCTGTCCGAAAAGCTTCCGCCATCAGAATTGCTACAAAAAACTGGACAGCTTATTAGTCATCTAATAGATTTGGCAGAAATCAGCGAAGGTTTTATGCTTGCCCTTAAACCAGAAAAGTCTATCACCATCAAATCTAAGTGCAAAAATCTAACTCAAACACTAACAAACTTTAAAGATATTCTACTTCAGAGCACGTCAGATCCGCTTGCAAAATCCCGCATAGCTTTTGAACAGCTTAGAAAAGCTTTAGCAGATGGTTCGGATTTTCTTTTTTTGATGCGGGAAGTTAGGAACAATCCTTCTCCACTTATGAATGCTATTCTCACTTTAAAAAAGGCATCTGAAGCAAAGAGTTCAATTATAAGCATACAAGCCAAAGAAGATATTCAGCCTCTCGTCAAGTATGTTTTAAGTCGCATAGATGATTTTAGAACTGTCTTAATTAGTCTGGAAAAGAGGGTAGATGAGATGAAGAAGATTATGCGCGAACTTCAAGAGGAAAGCCTAAGAATCCTTTCTGGAGAGACTTCGCAAAACGAGTCAAATGAAAATAGAACGGAAAGAAAGCAGCTTTCCCTTTCAAATTTCAAAACAGAACAAAACTAGGAGTGAAAAGAATTGGCAATGATTGATGTATCGGATAAGCCTGAAATTTTTCGTGAAGCAACTGCAATAGGAACTATCAAGCTGAAACCAGAAACCGTAAGCTTGATTAAAAAGGGAAAAATCGCCAAGGGAGATCCATTTTACACGGCAAAGATTGCTGGAATCTTGGCTGCTAAGAAAACAAGTGCGTTGATTCCGCTATGCCATCCATTACCATTAACAAATGTAAAGATAGAAACAAAAATACTCAACAAATCGACTGTGCAGGTTTATTCTACTGTTAAGACAAAGGCTCAAACAGGTGTTGAAATGGAAGCCCTTGTTGCAACTGCTGTAAGTCTTCTGACAATTTGGGATATGGTTAAACAATACGAAAAAGACATTGAGGGACAATATCCATTTACAGCAATAGAAAACATTCTAGTTGTAAAAAAAATTAAAGAAAGTGACGAGAATGAGCGAAAGCACAAGAAAACATAAGGCAGAGGCACCTAAGAGCCTAAGATTTGCCATGTTTACAGTTAGCACATCTCGCTATCAGAAAATGATGAAAGGTGAAAAAGCAGAAGATGCATCTGGAGACTTTATTGAATTATCGCTGAAGAATGCTGGACACTCAATAGCTTTCAGAGAGCTAATTTCAGATGACAAAGCCATGATAGAAAAAGGCATGTGCCAAGTGCTGGCTTCTTCTGATTTGGATGCTGTTATATTTTGCGGTGGCACGGGTATATCTCCAACAGACATAACCATTGAAACAGTTTCACCATTCTTAGAGAAAATTCTTCCCGGTTTTGGTGAGATTTTTAGAAGTTTAAGCTTTGAGGCGATTGGTTCTGCAGCGATTTTGTCTCGTGCTATTGCCGGAGTGGCAAAAGGCAAAGTTTTCTTCTGCATCCCGGGTTCCCTTGATGCTGCAAGACTTTGTATTGAAAGACTTATATTGACGGAGGCTGCTCATATCGTTAGGCATGCACGGGAATAACGATGACGCTTACTGACGATTTTGGACGCCCTCTTCTCAACTTGCGAGTTGCGATAACCCAACGTTGCAATCTGGTTTGCTCATATTGCCATATGGAAGGCGAAAGAGTTTATACAAAAAATGCAGCTGTATCAGAAATGACTACTGACGAAATCGTTCGCATTGTTAGGATAGCTGTTGGTTTAGGTGTTTCTAGGGTTAAGCTGACGGGCGGAGAGCCGCTTATGCGCAAAGACATCATAGAAATAGTCAGGGGAATATCCGCGATACATGGCTTGAAAGACCTTTCAATGACTACTAATGGAACTATGCTTGCTTTTTTAGCTGAAGAATTACATGCTAATGGCTTAAAGCGTGTAAATATCAATCTTTCATCAGTAAACGCTGAAGTCTATAACAAATTAACAGGCGGCAGAGTAGAAGATGCGTTGAAAGGTGTTAAAGCGGCTGTAGAAGCTGGATTATGCCCAGTTAAAATTAACATGCTTGTTTTGAGAAATGTGAATGATTATGCTGTTTCAGAAATGATAGAGTTTGCAAAAGAAACAGGAACAATTTTGCAGTTAATTGAGCTTGAACCATTGAACATAACCAGTGAGTATTATTCTATGCATTACAAGCCATTAGACGAATATGAAACCATGTTAAGGCAAAAGGCAAAGAAAGTGGAAGCTAGGCAGTTCATGCATAACCGTCGCATCTTTCATCTGCCAGACGTGACGGTTGAAATCGTGCACCCAACAGAAAACAGCGAGTTTTGCATGCATTGCACACGCTTACGCATTACAAGCGACGGAAAACTTAAACCATGCTTAATGAGAAATGACAATCTAATTGACCTTTTAACATCAATGAGAAATGGGGCAAGCGACAATAGATTGATGGAGCTGTTTAAGCTGGCAAACCAGAAAAGACAACCTTATAACAAAGAATAAATATACATAGTGTCATTCGATTTTTGATATTTTATGCTTGAGGGCAAAAAGGATCAATTTAAGATTAGCTGAAAAAGATTTGTCCCTATTAGTGCAGTGGCTTAATGATGTGAATTTTGCAGAATATCAGCGTTTTCCAGACCAAATTTCTAAGGAACAGCTTGAAAAGCGAATAGTTGAACAAAGGTTCTACCATGCGGAATGGGTTGACTTTATAATGGAAAAGAAGTCATGCAGTGTTAATGGTTAAACCATTACCCGCTGATGCATCATTCAAAGAAACGGCGACATGTTCTTCCTAACAGATTTAGACTTTTTCTAAAACCCCCTTAAGACATAAACAAATAAACATTCCAATTAGAAGTTCAACCTATAAATAAGGGGGGATAGGTTACCGGAAGAGGCGGCTCTCAAAGAAGAGTTATATGTTCAAAGCTCAACTATTTTGACTTCACATTTATCTGTGTTAAACAGTGCAATAGTTGATTTGCCACTTAAGTATCCGCACACTTCTCCTGGATTAACTATTAACGTTTTGCCTTTACGATAAAATTGTGCTTTATGCGCATGTCCATAAACCACAACATTGAAGCCTCCACCGTCAATTATTGCCTTTAACAATTCTTCTTCATTCCCATGCAGCAAAGCAATCTTCACGTTATCAACGTTTACAGCGGCAAAGTTTCCTCGGATTTCTAAATTATCTTGCTCGCTAAATCTCTTTTTTAGCAATTCATGGTCTCCGTCATTATTGCCGAGAACGCCAATCAGTTTCGCTTTTAAATCTTTAAATTTTGGAATCACAAAAGGAGCCACATAGTCTCCTGCATGAAGCACAAGCTCAACTTTTTCTTCATTTAACTTTTTTACAGCTTTTTCTATCATGGGCAAATTGTCATGTGTGTCTGAGATTAATCCAACTAACATTCGTCATTTCACCTTGCTTTTATGTTCAGTCTACGTGAAAAATAAAACCTTCTCCTATGTTTATCCTATAGAAATTTGTTCTAGAGAATATTTCAATTCTTGGAATAATTAAACTTGAGAAACACCACTTAAAACATCCACTGACCCTTTTTTCATTATAGAAAACTGTTCTAAAAGAGGAATATAGAAAATGAACCCTTGGAGTTCAAACCCATCATCAAAAAGAAGGGACAAGCTGTACATAATTGCAGAAATCTTGGAAATAGCAAGGGAAGGTGTTTTGAAAACTCAAATCATGTACAGAGCTAACCTAAGCTTTACGCAACTTAACGATTATCTTAAGTTCATGTTAAAGAATGAGTTGCTGGAAAAAATTATGCTAAATGATAAAGAAATGTACAAGATAACAGAGAAAGGCTTGAATTTTCTTCAACGTTATCATGAAATAATAGACCTTATCAAAACAGAAGGAAACGGTTACAAAAACAACGTCAAAATCCCGCCGCCACATATTCTGAAGAGAAACGAAAATTGTTACAGATAACAGTAAAACATAATCAAATCTTAGCTATTACTTCTGCTCCTTCAAATATTTCTTTACCTTTTCTTTCAACACAGGAAACTCGTCAAGCATAGCTTTTACAACCTGCCAGCGAATCTCTTCAGTTTTCGATTGTGCACTCATGTTTTGACATCCTATATAGTGTATAGCAATACACAATATAAACTTTTATTTCCACCAAGAAATATACAGAAAACAAAAAAAGAAAAAGGAGCTATTGGATGTTTATTATATTGACAGGCTTCTTTCGCAACTTAACTGATACCACAGCAACCGCAATCGCAATTGACGACCCTATCAGAATCATTAACAGACCAATTGGCAACCATGGAATAACGCTTTCAACGCCAAGTGAAGGATCATGCTCCAATGTGTTGTTGCCAAAGTATGGATAACCAATAAATAATTGCATATGGTTTCCAAATGGGCGGTAAGCAGCTGTCACATTGACAATTGATTTGTCTTGAGTAATGGGATTAATGACGATAGCTGTGTTTACAAAATCGAAGAAACCAGCCAATGTTCGACTTTCCCTAGCAAAGTGCAGTCTGAAACGTTCATGCAAACGAGCTCTAATGTTTAGAGGTGTAGCGAGACTAGCTATTCTGTTTTGCACTCGAATCCTTTGACCACCAGCAATTATGTATGATATATCCGAGTTTATTTCAACTGGTTCAAGCGGAGCAGAAGAGCTGTCTAGAGGCAGAGGCTGTGGTGTTGTATTGATATCTTGTTCTGCAATTGAAATGTCTTTGATTTTTATTGACGATAGATCAACCCATAACGCCAACCCAGCGCGTAGCTGTGGAGGAGTGATGCCAAATTCGTCATGCAGAATGTCGAAGAGGTTGTCAAGCTTGTCAATATTCCATTCCCAGTTTTGCACTATCAAATCCATTTTAAGCTCTCCAGCTTTCACTGTATAATTATATAGACCGTAGACATTTTCTGTAGCGTCAGTCGCATAGAATCTGCATCTTATTATAACGTTGCCATCAGCAAAATTGAATGGCCATGGTGCGTTTTTAAGGGTAAAATTGAATGAAATGTAGGAAACACCGTCAGCTCTTGTAACAGCAACAGGATCTGTTAAGTTCCATTGACAAGCGCTAAAAGGGAGAAAACTAGGATGAAGACCTAAAGGCAAATTCATGTAAGCTTTGATTTTATTTCTTATCATATTCCCATATAGCCCATGTGAAGCGTATTTGGCTTCTAATCGTTCTTGTATCATAAGTGAATTCGCTTCATAGTTGTTATTGTAATATGGATAGTCAATAGTCATATATTCAATCAAGCCCTTGTATTTTACAACATAAATGTTGTTTGTATCATTTGAATACCACCAGAGAAACATCGGCTTTCTTCCACCTGCAGGAAACAGTATAGTTATGAGGTCCGTTTTGACCCGCCACCAGTGCTCCTCATAAGGACCAAGTTCTACGCTAGTAATAATATTGCCACTTGAAGAGGCGTTCGCATTGTTTATCAGCCATATTGGGGTGCTTATTGACAACAATAGAAACGCCAAAGTTGCGCTTATTGCAATATTTTTTGTGTTTTTCATGGTTTTTCACAGAAAATAACTATGCAAAATGGCTTATTAAGAAAATCGTTTCTAAAAAACCCGAATATCACTTTTCCAAGGTTCTAGAAAACTCGAACTTTAACATAAATCAGGTAAAACGTCCTATCATGAATAGTATGGCGATGTTTAAGTACAGGGCAGTTAGGCTGATTACTATTGCCTTGTCAAGTCTTATACCTTTTCCGAAGCAAAACGCTGCTGAAACAAGTAGCAAGCTAAAAATTTGCAGAATCACCAAAATATATTGGGCAATCATCTCCAAATTGGCTAAACTAAAATCCGAGAAGACCATGGGAATTGCAAAATAAACATATGGATATAAAGCCAAAGGCAACGCTGCTATGCCTATGCATGTGAAAAGTTGAATGTCATTTCCAACCCTTCTATAAAGAAGATAAGTGAAAAGTTCTGCAAAAAGAAATAAACCTATCCAACTAAAAAAGTATAATGCCATTATGCTTGAAAAACTGTAGATTGAATAGGGAAAATAGAAGAACAAAGCAGGGTCAAGATTTGCATAAGCTGAGCCGAATGCTCCCATTAGCAATATGGCTATTGAAATTGGCAAAAGCCTAAGAGGCTTGGCTGTTTTTGCAAAAACAGGTGAGAGAAAAAGCCATTGAGCAATGCGATGACTGAAAGCTTCACCTATTTCCAATGTCGCTGGAACGTGCCCATTCTTCAAAATTTTATAAAGCATTTGTCCTCGGTCATTCAATCTATACTTACGCTGCTTATCTTGTGTTATAAAATCTGAAAGCATATCCAAATGGTAATATACTGTGCCCACACCCAAGCCTAAAGCTTCTCTCAATTCTTTAAATCCAATCTTCTCTCGCTCGCCTAAAATTTCAATTACTTTTCTGCGTGCTGGGTCCCTTAGCAAAGTATAATACCGCGACATATTCTCCATACTATAGGTTCACCATAATTTCTGAAACTATGTTCAAGAATGCATATTTATACATTTTCAAGAGCCTATACGGATTTGTGTTTGAATAGGGCTGATGATTCTCGTTTAAGAATATTGGCTCTACGGGAATACTTGCTTTATTCTGTGAAGCCTTGCTCACTATTGGAGAAAGGAGAAGATTCACCCTAATCAGTAGCTAGGAGATGGCTAATCTGTGAAAATTCAAGTGACGAAAGGTTCTCGAATAATTTATTTAGCCTTTTGCACCCCCTTCATTCTAGCTTATCTCTCCTGGCAGTTTTTTCCTGTTTTTGCAAGTTGGCTTATATCCCAAACTTTTAAATACAAGGTTTCAGTGCAACCAGCACATTGGCTTTGGTATACTGCTATTCACTTTTTCTACGGATGGTACACTTTCCTAGCCATTGGTGTTGCGGGATTTTGGGCAATTGCCGCAATGCTTGCCAAGATTCAGCAGAAAAAAGCTAAGCAGTTATCCTATCCAATGGTTTCTTTCATTGTCCCAGCATACAATGAAGAGAAAAATGTTTCTCGCTGTATAACGAGTCTTTTTAAATGTGCCAAAGATTATGCAGGATTATGCGAAATCCTCATAGTGGATGATGGAAGCAAAGACTACACGTATGAGATTGCATGGGCATCCATAGAAATAAATCGCAGAAAATATCCACAAGTAAGAGGAAAAGTTGTCAGACACTCGACGAATCTGGGTAAAGTAGAAGCAATAAAGACAGGAGTAGACAGAGCTTTAGGTAACATCATAGCTATTGTAGATGCAGATTCTTGGTGGACACCCACCACTCTATTGAAGCTCGTGAATTATATGCTCTTAAACGGAAAAAAGGCTGTGACAGGTTATGTACATCCTTCAGATGGAAATGATGAGGCTAATCCCTACGTGATTTTGCAGCAACTTGAGTATAGTCAAGGCTTAGGCGTGGCTCGTTGCGCCCAATCATTAGGAAATAATGTTCTGGTGGTTTCAGGAGCTGTCGGCTTATACGACGCAGATGTTTTGCGGGAAATTTTGAATGAAAAGAGCATTCACTCAGTTACTGAAGACTTAGAAATCACTTTAGAAATGCATAAAAGAGAAGCAAAAGTCGGATATGTCAGCGCTGCCACAAGCTTAACAATCGCTCCAACTTCCTTCAATATTTTATGGAGTCAACGATTGAGATGGTTTACAGGCTGGCTACATAACACTTTAAACATCCATAAAGATTTGCTCCTCAAAAAATCCAGGCTAACATTATTTTTGTGGTATTGCCACATTTTTGAATATGGCGGAGCCTTCATAGACTTAGCTGCACTGTTTGCATTTCCTTTCCTTTTCTGGTTTGCACCTGACCAAATCTTTTTCGTTCTAAATCTACTCGTTTTTGTGCCCTACGGCTTACTTATAGGCATCATAAACCAAGCTATAGCCTTAAAGTATGCTTACAATGGACATAAATATTCAGCCTTACTTTTCTACACACCCTTCTATCCAATTTTAAGGTTGATTAACATATTTGCACGCCTAACATGTACAGTTAAGTATTTTCTAGGCGACAGAGGAAACTGGCACAGCAAAACTACTTTTTAATAGTTTGTTGCAAAAACTGTTTTTAAGTTCGACGCTCTTTTAGGTTTAAGGGAGTGAATAATGAAAGTCGAAGCTGTTCTTTTTGACTTATTTGACACTCTGCTTTTGCTTGAAAGTAGCGAAGTCTATTACAAACCTAGCCTCAAAAAACTTCACGAATTTTTGGTTAAGAACGGGATTAAAGTTTCCTTAGAAGATTTTGAGAGAGTTTATTTTGAGGTTCGAGACAAGTTTTATTCCGAATCACGCAAAAGCTTAGAGGAACCACATTTTAATGTCAGAATTTCACAAACACTGGAAAAATTGGGCTACCATCTTGATGCTTTTAATCCATTAATTGTAGATGCTACTATGGCTTTTGCAGAAGAATTCATGCACTATGTAAGTTTAGATACAGAAGCACTCGAAGTTTTGCAGAGACTAAAGGGAAAATATAAGCTTGGATTAGTGTCAAATTTTGCTATTCCTGAATGTTGTTGGAAATTACTGGATAAATTTGGCGTACGACCATTCTTTGATGCTATAATCATCAGCGGCGAAATCAATAGACGTAAGCCCAGTCCAGAAATCTTTGAAAAAGCATTAAAAGTTTTAGATGTTGAAGCCTCAAAAGGAGTTTTTGTTGGCGACATGCTGGATTTAGATGTAGCGGGTCCCAAAAGTATTGGCATGAAAACAGTTCTCATCAAGAGAAGACCCATAGAAAATGTAGAAGTAAAACCAGACAAAATAATCACATGCCTAAGAGAGTTATTGAACGTACTAGAAAATTGGTGATAACAAGATAATAATGTATATTAGGTCGAAAAGAAACATTTATATTAGCTAAGACGCCTTCAAATTCATTTTGGCGAATGAAAGTTAGCCCCGCAATTTTATGGCGGCGGCTCAACCCCAACTATAAAGGCGCACAGTCGCCCTACAGGATGAGGATGGTTGGCCTCCAATTGCGGGAACAAACATGTGGACCTAACATGCTTACAAGCGTTAGGTCTGAAATGGGCTTTAGCGTTAGTGGTTAATTCCCTCCAAATCCAGTTGGCTTTGCGGTTGTACAAGAATAAACATCTGGCTCGAAATCAGCCAGGAGTTAAATAACTCCGGTTGATCCTGCCGGACCCCACTGCTATTGGGATGGGACTAAGACATGCTAGTCGTGCGTCTTCAAGCCACGGTGAAGACGCGGCGCACAGCTCAGTAACATGTGGCTAACCTACCCTTGGGACGGAAACATCCCCGGGAAACTGGGGCCAATTTCCGATAGGTGAAGAATCCTGGAATGGATCTTCGCCCAAAAGACGCTTAAACCATGCTTTTAGGCGTTGCCCAAGGATGGGGCCGCAGCCGATCAGGTTGTTGGTGAGGTAACGGCTCACCAAGCCTTTAACCGGTACGGGCCGTGAGAGCGGGAGCCCGGAGATGGGTACTGAGACAAGGACC
>Ga0209102_1000285_pt1 | contig 34557 bp, 30 predicted proteins | sample ConPoolayeHmetaG_FD_185483 | JGI IMG/M metagenome (GOLD analysis project Ga0209102, IMG submission 185483) | Hot spring microbial mat communities from California, USA to study Microbial Dark Matter (Phase II) - Cone Pool mat layer H metaG... ...
GCTGACCGTCGATCAGTTTTTTGGTAAATAGCTTGATACGGCTCAGGCCTGCCTCTGGCAGAAGCAAGCGGGGCGAAATTAAAATCGGCTGGGAATTAACGTCTATATACTTATCCACCTTCTTTCCGCAAAGAATGGCGGGGACAAGCCTGCCTCAGCTAACCAAGCCTAAAAATAGCTCTATACCTCTGCGCAGAAGGGCTTAATTTTCCCCGCCTGTACCTAAGAGTTAACCAGCGCCTCATTTTAATGAGCCCCGTTTGCTTCTGCCTAAGCCAGGCAAGAATTTATCCATCCCCATTCAGCTTAAAATTTAAAAGTGATCAACGGTGAGATGATTTTCTAATTGACATACAGATTCGGCCAAAGATATTATGCAACCCATAAGCAAATTATTAGAACGGAGGACTTTATTATGCGCAGCGATTTAATGAAAAAAGGCTTAGAAAAAGCCCCTCATCGCTCTCTCTTCAAAGCTTTGGGATTAACTGATGAAGAAATTCGTCGCCCTCTGGTGGGCATTGCCAATTCGGCAAACGAAATTATTCCTGGTCACATTCATTTAGATAAAATTGTCGAGGCGGTTAAGGCTGGGGTGAGAATGGCGGGTGGAACGCCCATTGAGTTTTCAACTATTGGAGTGTGTGATGGCATTGCCATGAACCACGAAGGTATGAAATATTCATTAGCCAGCCGCGAGCTTATTGCTGATTCCATAGAAGTTATGGCTATAGCTCACCCCTTTGACGCTTTAGTCTTAGTTCCTAATTGTGACAAAATTGTTCCGGGAATGCTTATGGCGACTATGCGTTTGAACATTCCTTCTATAGTCATAAGTGGCGGACCCATGTTGGCGGGAAAATTTTCTGGCCGAGCTGTGGATTTAATTAGCGTTTTTGAGGGCGTGGGGCGCGTAGCCCGCGGCGAATGGACGGAAAAGCAATTAAAAGAATTAGAAGATTGCGCCTGTCCGGGGTGGGGCTCCTGTGCAGGTATGTTTACGGCCAATTCTATGAATTGTCTGGCGGAAGCCTTAGGGATGGCTCTTCCAGGAAACGGTACCATTCCGGCAGTATCCGCGGCCCGGATGCGTTTGGCCAAATTAACAGGCCTAAAAGTAATGGAACTTCTGCGTAAGAATTTGCGGCCTAGGACTATAGCTACTCTTAATGCTTTTAAGAATGCCATGGCTGTGGATATGGCTTTAGGCTGCTCGACCAATACCGTCCTGCATCTTCCGGCTATAGCTCATGAAGCAGGTATTGAGCTTAATTTAGATCTCTTTAATACAGTGAGTGATCAAACTCCTCATCTCTGTTTCCTTAGTCCCGCTGGACCTCATCATGTGGAAGATCTGGATGCGGCCGGAGGAGTACCGGCTGTCATGTCAGAATTGACCAAATTAAAATTAATTGACACCCAAGTTATGACCGCTACTGGCCTGAAATTAGCTCAAAATCTAAAGGGTATAAAAGTTAAAGATTACACCGTGATCAGGTCAATAAAAGATCCCTATCATAAAGAAGGAGGTCTGGCTATTCTGCGGGGAAACTTAGCACCTAAGGGTGCGGTGGTGAAACAATCAGCGGTAGCTCCAGAAATGATGGTAAATGAAGGAACCGCTATTGTTTTTGATTCCGAAGAAGAAGCTATGGAAGGAATCCTTAAAGGCCGAGTAAAACCAGGGCATGTGGTGGTTGTACGTTATGAGGGTCCCAAGGGAGGGCCAGGAATGCGGGAGATGCTTTCCCCTACATCTGCCATAGCGGGCATGGGCTTAGATAAAGAAGTAGCCTTGATTACCGATGGCCGCTTCAGCGGTGGATCACGGGGAGCAGCCATTGGCCATGTTTCTCCTGAGGCAGCAGAAGGCGGATTGATTGCTCTGGTTAAAAACGGCGATAGAATTTTGATCGATATACCCAAGAAGAAACTTACCCTTTTAGTTAGTAAAGAAGAAATAAATAGACGACGTCAAATGTGGAGACCTCCTGAACCAAAAATCAAGTCCGGCTATGTGGCTAGATATGCCCAGATGGTTACCTCCGCAGGAACAGGAGCCATTCTAAAAGATAAATTTTAAGGCTTCCCATCATTCTTCCTCCCTTCATCTTTCGAAAATTATAGAGGATGAAGGGGGCCAAAAAACCTCAATTTTCCTGACCGTCTAAAAGTTTTAATATTTCTTACCAGCAGCAAACAAGCGGGAGGGGGAGAGCCTCTCTCCCTCCCGCCTGAAAGATGTACGAATTTCAAAAGTGATTGACGGTCAGATTTTTTCTCTTGACAACATTTCCTTTCCAAAGGTATAAAGGTAAAGAAATTAAATCATCTGATGATTTAACGATTATATAAAAATGGCCGTCTTTAAACACACCAAGTTGATCACGAAAATTGTGGAAGAGATTAAAAACCAGATCATTCGCGGAGAACTGCAGGCCGGCCAAAAGCTACCTCCTCAAGACAAGTGGGCCAAAGAAATGGGGATCAGCCGGGGAACCCTGCGGGAGGCGCTGAACCAGTTAGTACTCATGGGCATTATTGAAATGAAGCAAGGTAACGGTACTTACGTTAAATCCTTTACTCCCTCTTCTTTTATGGAATCCCTCTCCTTAGCCCTGATTATGGATAAAAGTTCGGTCTCCGAACTCCTGGATGCCCGCCTTTGCATTGAAAGCGCTGTTGCTTTTTGGGCCGCTAAAAAAGCCACTGCTAAAGATCTCCAGGAATTAAAGAAAACTTGTCTGCAGATGCGTGAAGCTTACCAGGTGAATAATACGGAAGAATTTATTAAAAAAGATTTAGAGTTTCATATATTGATTGCCAAAAGCTCTAAAAATCGGGTTTTAATGCGCGTAGTGCAGACCATTCGGGAAGTGCTTTATCAGTTTATTGCTGATTATTTTTCCCTTATGCCGGAGACTATGAAAAATGCCCTTAATTACCATATGCGTATACTCAAAGCTATTGAAGATCAAAACCCAGAGGAAGCTAAAAAAGAAATGGAAGCACATATCATTTCTTTAACTCGTCGCTTAAGCAATTTGCACCAGGACCTTGCTGGTCCACAAATACCAAACAAAAGTTAATGGAGGAAAAAATGATAATTGATAAGGAAGCTTGTTCGGGATGTGGTAAATGCGTACCTTATTGTCCCATGCAAGCAATTACCTGGCATAAAAAGGAAAAGGGGAAAAAGCCTTATTCCGAAATAGATCGAGAAAAATGTGTGGAGTGCTTTGTCTGTTATCGGGCAAAAGTTTGCCCCAAGGACGCAATTAAAGAAGAAAAATTGGCTTGGCCCAGAATATTGCGCCGAGCCTTCAGTGATCCTCTTTATGTTCACGAGGGAACTGATGTTCCAGGACGGGGAACGGAAGAAATGAAGACCAATGATGTAACCGGAAGATTTCAAGATGGATTTATAGGCCTAGGTATGGAGTTTGGCCGACCAGGAACAGGGACATATTTCCGGGACGCTGAAAAAGCGATTAAAAAACTCGTTCCTCTGGGCGTCTCCTTAGAGCCCCTTAATCCGCTGACCCAGCTTATCAGTAATCCCCAGACCGGCGAGCTTAAAAAAGAAGTTCTCAACGAAAGGGTTTTGTCGGCCATCGTGGAATTTACTATTCCTTTAGAAAAAGCCCAGCAAGTTTTCCAAGCCATTAAAGAAGTAGCTCAAGAAATAGACACCGTATTTAGTTTAGACCTCATAAGTAAAGTATCCCCCCAAGGAGAAATTCCCCTCCTTAAGGAGATTGAAAAAGCAGGCTTATTTAGATCGGCTAATGGCAAAGTAAATGTAGGCTTAGGCAGACCATTATTTAAAGCATAAGAAAGAGGAGATTGGCAAAATGACCCACACTTTACATAGACAAGGTACCTTAGAAAGCTTAGGAGAAGACTTTGTAGTTTTTACCATGTCGGCCAAGACTGTTAACGCCCGTGGCTCAGCAGAGAAGATGAAAAAATTTTTTGAAATTTTGGAAAAATACAATCCCTTAAATTATGGTGATATGAAGACGGGCAATCGGTTCAACACTGACCGCGATACTATCTATAATAATATTCGCGATAACTCTATCGTCCACTTTGTCTTTACCGATAAAGGCGTCGTGGGCAAAATTTTAAAGGAACTTAAAGAAGCTGAATTAGGAACTTCCGTAATTGTCAGTGGCTTAGTAGACGTCACTGATCAACTTTGTAAACAAGCCGGCTTAAGCATGCATACTGTAGAATTTTCTGGCGGCATCCATGGGAAATTGGAACTGCTGCCAGAGGGCCCGATTTTAGAAATTACTACTATGTGTGGCCATGGCATGGTAGCAGCTAATTTAGTAAAAGAGATGGTCCAGCAGGTCAAGAGAGGGAAAAAATCCCTCCGGGAAGCAGCCTTAGAATTAGCTAAACCATGTGAATGCGGAATATTTAATCCCCAAAGAGCGGAAAAGTTGTTGGCCAAATTGCAAGATTTGTCCATTTATTAATGAGAGCATTAAATAAATGACATCTGCCTCTCTTAACCCTTCACCCTAACCCTTTCCCCAAGTATGGAAGAGGGAAGGGTGAGGAATTTAGGCGAGCCTCATAGAAGAAAAATTCGGCCTATGGGCCAAGGAGGTTTTTATGGATATTGGCGGGTATGTGGGAAAAATTTTACGAGTAGATTTATCTTCGGGTAAGATGATCATTGAGGACCTGAATCAAGATTTTGCTGCCCAGTGGGTAGGTGGAGTAGGATTTGGCGCGCGATATCTCTACCAAGAGGTTCCCGCAGGAGTCCAATGGTCAGATCCAGAAAACCGAATGATTTGGGCTTCTGGTCCTTTAGCTGGCAGTGGCTTTTATGGTGCAGGCACTTTCAATGTAGCAGCCAAAGGTCCGTTAACAAACTTGGCCGGCTCTTCGCAAGCCAATGGTTATTTCGGTGCTTACCTCAAGTTCTCGGGTTTTGATGCCCTTATCTTTCAAGGAAAAGCTCCCCACCTTAGTTATGTGGTAATTAAAGAAGGAAAAGCAGAAATTAAAGATGCTCGCCATCTTGCTGGATTAGATGTTTGGGAAACGGAGGATGCTTTAAGAAAAGAGTTGGGGGTTAAGGAAAGAGATGTCAGTGTTTACGCCATAGGCCCGGGGGGTGAACATGGTGTACTTTATTCGGCCATAGTGGGTGACCGAGGTCATGTGGTGGCCCATAATGGTCTGGGAACTGTGATGGGATCTAAAAATCTAAAAGCCGTGGTCGCTTTTCGGGGACCCAGAAACTTTCCCATAAAGGATCCTGCGCTCCTTAAAGAAAAAAACGAAGCCGTCTTCGAATTTGCCAAAAACTTTGGCCCTTTTTACCAATGGGGAACTGGCGGGGGATTTTCTGCTTTGTATGGCATAGGTTGCCTGCCTGTTAAGAACTATACTACCAATATTTATCCTGAACACGAAAGAATGAATGGTCAGTACATGCGCACCCACTTCCAAATCCGTTCTATGCCTTGTTACATGTGCCGCATAGCCCATGTGAAAGAAGTTACGGTAACGGAAGGTCCTTACCAAGGCTTCGTGGGCGAAGAGCCAGAATACGAGCAATTAGCCGCCTGGGGGCCCCAAATCGGCAATACTGATCTGGGAGCAGTAGTCATGCTTACTCGGGAAGTCGACCGGTTAGGCTTAGATTGTAATGAAGCCTCCTGGACCATTGGCTGGGTAATGGAATGTTATGAAAAGGGGATTTTAACTAAAAAAGACTTGGATGGCCTGGATATGAAATGGGGTAATGTCGAGGCGGTTAAAGAGCTGTTGAATAGAATTGCCCAGCGGGAAGGAATTGGCGATCTTTTAGCCGAAGGAGTAAAACGGGCCTCCCAAAAAATAGGTGGGGAGGCGGCTAAATGGGCGATTTATGCTGAAAAAGGCTGCACACCCCGAAGTCACGATCACCGGGGAGGGAGATGGGCTGAACTCTTTGATACCTGCCTTTCTAATACTAGTACCATTGAATCAACCTGGGCGGGAGTACATACTCAGTTAGTAGACATGCCCGTAGTAAGTGACCCCTTCTCTCCCGAAGAAGTTTCCACCCTTAATGCCCAGTTTAATGGAATTCGGCAGTTTGATGATTGTTTAGGCACATGCCGGATTGCCAGCCCTAATCCCAAGCTCCAGTTAGAATGCGTTAATGCTGTTACGGGCTGGAAATTAACCTTAGAAGACGCTTTTACCATAGGGCGCAGGATAGTCAATCAACTCCGGGTATTCAATATTCTTCATGGCCTAAAAAAGGAAGATGAACGACCTTCTTCTCGGTATGGATCTATCCCAGTAGATGGCCCTGCGCAAGGTAAAAACATTATGGCCAAATGGGACTGGATGGTAGAAAATTATTATCGGCTGATGGGCTGGGATCCCCAGAATGGAAAACCCCTTCCCGAAACTTTACAAAAATTGGGATTGGCAGACCTGGTAAAAGCAATTTATAAAGAATGATTAGCGTGCAAGTGGAATTATGGTTATGGTTAAGCAAGGAACTGCAGGGGGATTTTACATATCTCTCTCCTATGCGGTGCGTGCGCCGCGAAGAAATTCCAGAGGGTACGACCATCGGGCAATTATTGGCCAATTTGGCGAAACGTTATTCTCCCTTGGCCAATAAAGTCTACGATTTAGTCGCAAATAAGTTAAATCCATATATAGTCGTAAATTATAATGATCAAGTAATCAGCCCTTATGAAGTGGAAGATCAATTGTTAAAAGAGGGAGACAAAATTACGATTCTGCCCATGTATGTTGGAGGATAAATTTAAATCCAAAGGAGGAAAAAATGTTAAAAATAGCTAACCCGCAGGAGATGGAACCAAGGTTCTTAGAAAAAGTGGATCTTTCGGAAGTTCTTTTCTTCAGATTACAGCCCGGAGAAGACCTCTTCAAAAGAATTGTGGAAGTTTGTAAAGAGAACAAAATTGAACGAGCCATGATCCTTTCAGCTATAGGTAGCCTCTGTGACGTTGCTTTCCGTGATCTAAAAACAGGCATAGACCTACCCGTAAATGTAGATAAGACAAATCTGATGAAAGAATACGGCCCCTTTGAATTGCTAACCCTGGAAGGAAATATCTTTCCCTTAGTGGGAGAATTTGGAGCTCTTAAACATGGAGACTTAGTAGTTCATCTACATGCGACTTTGGGGATGGCTTATGGAAACGTTTTTGGCGGACATATTTTTGAAGCTACTATTTTTACAACTACGGAAATTTTCCTGGCTAAAGTTAAAAATAGCAATGTCAAAAAGAAGCAAAGTGCGGTAACTGGTTTGACAGAAATGAGAGCTGACCTATAAACCTAAACTAAATGGAAAGGAGGGATAAGAAGGATATATAGAAGAGCGATTTTAAAAATCGGGAATTAAGAAAATAGTCAAAATTTAAAAGGAGGTCAACATGCGTAAAATAATAAAAATTTCTTGTCTTTTATGTTTAATGGCTCTGATCAGCTTTTATCCGCAAAACATCCTCCATGCGCAAGTGGATAAGATAAAAGTAGCCGTGATGTATAGCATGAGCGGTGCGGGAGCCCCTATTGGGAAAATCCAGTTAGATGGAGCCAAGTTAGCTATTAAAGAAATCAACGATCAGGGTGGAGTACTATTGGGTGGTAAAAAAGTCAAAGTGGAAGCGGTTATCCGTGATGATGAAACTAAACCAGATGTTGCTGTGCGCCGGTTTAGAGAATTGATTCAGGATGAAAAGATTACGCTATTTGTGGGTTGCACCTTTGCCCACGTGGCTAAAGCTTTGAATGAGCAGGCCCGTACTCAACAAATTGTCTTTATGCCCACCAATGGGATTCCAGAAATCATTTTCAATAAAAAAGAGAAGGCTCCTTATACTTTGAACGTTCTGGGAGCTACTGAAGGCATAGGCAGGCTTGCTGCGGATTATGTGGGCAGGACATATAAACCCAAACATGTAATGCTTTTCATGCCCGACTATGCTTATGGCAGAGATGCAGCTGCTGGGGCTCACAAAATATTTAAGGCTAAATATCCAGATATTAAAGTAAGTGAAACTTGGTCTCCAGTTGGCACCCCAGATTTCACTTCTTATATCATTAAGGTCCAAGAAGCCAACCCCGATGTGGTAATGATGGGACATTGGGGATCCGATGGGATTAATGCTTTGAAACAGGTTTACGAAATGGGATTGCGAAAGAAGACAAAAATATTCTTCAATTGGATCATCAATCCTTTTGCGGTAGGTATTCCCCCCGAAGCACTGGAAGGTGTAACTTGCGGTATGCTTTGGTATCACGACATGAGTGGGTTCAAAGATCAATTGGTCGTGCGGGAATCTCAAAAACTTTCCGAAATGTGGAAAAAAGAGTATGGCGAACCACCAGATCCTTATGCTATGATGGGTTATTATGGGATGAAAGAAGTACTCCGTGGCGTCCAATTGGCTAACTCTTTAGAACCGGCTAAGGTTTATAAGGCGCTAATGGACAATCCCGAATTTATGAGCGTCAAAGGTCCGGCCAAATGGCGAATAGACGGTCGGCCTCACTATCGTTACTCTTCCTTTATCGTGGAAGGAAAGGGGCCCAAGGAAAGAAAGGATATGAAGTGGGATTTTGCCCGGGTAGTTGATTCGTATGAAGGGGATGCTTTTCTCCTTCCTTTAAAAGAAATGGGTTGGGAATAAAACTAAAATTGGCGGAGAAGTTTATGCTCAAAGCTTCTCCGCCTCCTCCCCATCTCTTTTCTCAGCCTGAAGAAAAATTTGAGGAGAAGAAGTGGATACGATTCTGAAAACAGAAAGTTTAAGCAAGCATTTTGGCGGTCTAATTGCCGTTAATAAAGTTAATTTCTCCCTTCAAGAAGGAGAAGTAATAGGAATCATTGGCCCCAATGGTTCGGGGAAAACCACTTTTTTTAATCTTCTCTCTGGTTTCTTTCCCCCGACTACAGGAAGAATATTCTTTCTCCAAGATGAAATTACGCATACCCCCCCTCACCAAAGAGTTATCAAAGGTATTGTGCGTACTTTTCAACTTGTCTCTGTTTTTAATTCTTTAACAGTCTGGGAGAATTTAGTCCTTTCCAGCATCCGTTTCCAAACTGAAGAAACTTCCTGGCGCAAATTCTTTTTTTCCTCGACCAAAGGGGAGCGGATTCAAAAAAACTGTCTCACGGCCTTGAAGTTAGTGGGTTTAGAAAACCAAGCTTCTATACCAACGGCCGAGCTTTCTTATGGCTCAAAAAGGCTTTTAGAAATTGGTATTGCTCTTTCCCTTAATCCTAAAATCCTCCTTCTCGATGAACCTTTGGCCGGTCTCAGCGATGTAGAAATCTCCGAAGTGCTCAACTTGCTCAACCGCATTAAAAAAGACCTTACTTTAGTTATCATCGAACATAAATTATCTAAGATAGTTGACCTAGTGGAACGACTCATTGTCATGAATGAAGGAAATTTTATTTGTGAGGGTAATCCCCTTGAGGTCCTCGATGATAAAACTGTAAAGGAATGTTATTGGGGTAAGGGAGAAACTAACGACGCAACTGCTTAAATAGTCTTTTACTTTCCAAAGAGGGTCAAAATTCCATGTTGACTGTGAAAAATTTAGATGTTGGCTATGGTCACGCGATGGTATTGCACGACGTATCATTGCAAATAGAAAAAGGACAGATGGCTTTTCTCATTGGGCGTAACGGAGCGGGTAAAACAACTTTGCTCAAGACCATTATCGGACTTTTGAGTCCCAAAAAAGGGTCTATCTTATACCAAGATGAAGAAATTGTGGGACTTTCACCAGAAGAACTTTACCTGCGCGGAGTACGGTATGTAGCTCAAGAAAAAAAAGTCTTTGGCAACTTAACTGTCCGGGAAAACATAGAGATCGCTGCTCATGCTAGTAAAGAGCCAATCGATGAGGCTTTAAAAAAAGCGCTAAGTATTTACCCTAAAATGGAAAATTTTTTAAATATAAAAGCTGGCCAACTCAGCGGTGGCCAAAGGCAAATTCTTTTAGTCGGAAGGGCTTTAGTGGGTAATCCCAAACTTCTTTTAATCGATGAACCAACTCAAGGGCTGGCCGCCATTGTTATTAACGAAATTGAAAAAATATTGAGCAACCTAAAAGCCCAAGTTTCCGCCACCATAGTTGAGCAAAATTTAGCCATGGTCAATCGGTTAGGTGACCGGGTGTACATTTTAAAAGAAGGGAAAATAGCGCGCGAAATAAATAACAAAGCCGAATTTGCCAACACCCAAGCCTTGGAAGAGTATCTCTAAAATCGGCGCAAATAAGAGGGATGAACATATGGAAGCAAATCAGCTCAAAAAAATATCAACAGAACTGACAATTTCTGAGAGTAAAAATAGAGAATGGTTAACCTTCTTTATTATTATGTCCGTCTTTCTTATCTTAGCCCCCATCCTGTCTGTTCACCGTATAACTGATTTCATGATCTTTTGTATCTTTGCCCTCTCCTTTGACCTCCTTTACGGGTACATGGGGAGGCTTTCTTTTGGTCATTTGCTTTATTTAGGAACCGGCGCATACTGTGCTGGTCTTTTTTTAAAATATATTAACCCCCATCCATTGTTGGCTATTTTAATTGGCATAGCTACCGCCACTGTTTTGGCCATGATCTTGGGCTTCGTCATTGTGCGCACAACCGGAGCCTGCTTTGCCTTAATGAATTTAGCCTTCAATCATATAGGTTTCTTTTTGGTTCTTTCACCTTTACGAACAATAACCAATGGTGAAGACGGCTTCGGTATAAGCACTGTCCCCGAAAGTTTCCTTGATTTTGGCAGCCGACCGATTATGTTCGCTTTCACCCTTTTTTGCTTGTTGTTAGTCTTCTATTTATTGCGTAAATTAACTTCTGCTCCCTACGGTGTGCTCATCCGCTCCATTAAAGAAGATGAGAACCGTGTGCGTTTTCTTGGCTACAACACCTTTATATACAAATGGATAACTTTTGTTATCGCCGCGGCCATAGCGGGTCTGGCTGGTACACTTACTGCTCTTAATTATAATTTTGTCAACCCCAACGTAATGGATGTCCATAGCAATGTGGGTGTAGTTTTTGCCTGTCTTATTGGCGGCGCCGGCAATTTATATGGGGCCTTGGCTGGCGGTATCATTTATATGATTATTAGCAATTTCTTGCCCATTTATATCCAAAGATGGGAAATGTTCTTAGGGATATCTCTCTTAATTATAACTTTCCGCTTTCGTAAAGGAGTCTGGGGTTATATCCAAAGTCAATTTGTCTTCCTTAATAAAAAGAAAATGGTTATTAGCCCAGTTCCAGGGGAGGGTAGCAAATGACTTATACGCTCATTTATGGACTTACTATCGGGGCTATTCTTTACTTTATCTCTATAGGCTTATCCTTAACTTTTGGGACCATGAGAGTAATCAATTTTGCCCATACTTTGACTTATACCATTGGGGTTTATGCTTTGATTACTCTTTTAGCCGCCCTTAGGGGTTATTTCACTGCCGCTGCTCTCTTGGCCATATTAGTGGTCGTGCCTATAAGCTACATTATCGAGCGCTTTGTAATTAGAAGGTTATACGGAGAATCGCTCGATTATACTTTCATTGCCACTTTTGCTATTTCGCTAATAGGAGTGGACACTATTAAATGGATCTGGGGCGTTAATCCATATCCCTTAAGTGACCCTATCGGAAAATATATAACCTTTTTAGACATGTCTTTCCCAGTTTATCGCGTAATAATTTTCTCCATTGCCATTCTTCTCTTCCTGGCTTTGAATATTTTCTTTAAAAGATCAATCGTCGGCAAAATTGTGGTGGCGGCTTTAGAAGACAAAGATGGAGTTAGATGCTTAGGGGTTAATGTGGATAAATATTTTTCCTTCGTCTTTATTCTGGGAAGTGCTCTGGCTGCTTTGGGAGGTGTATTATATGCGCCCATCAGCTCCGTCCATCCTTATATGGGCCTTTCTATTCTACTGCTCAGTTTCGCCGTAATTATTGTGGGTGGTATGGGCAACCTCAAAGGAACTTTCTATTCTGCTTTTGCTTTGGGGATGGTCATGGCCATTACGGCTAGATACTGGTCGCAAGGGGCAGAGACCATGGTTTTTATCGTGATGGCCATTACGCTAATTTTTAGGCCTATAGATGTTTAATAAAGAAGCGCGGAATAATTTTCCATAAAGGCAAAAAATTAAATCAATTTGCCTTTTTTAAAAGGGGAAAGGAGGAATGATTCATGAAAGGAATTTGGAACAAAGTTTTGAAAGTGGATTTGAGCAACAAAACCTGTCAGGTAGAGAAGCTGCCGGACAAAGTTTATGAGTATTTCTTAGGAGGGGCCGGATTAGCTGCCTATTACCTTTGGAAAGAAAGTCCCCGCGGAACTACGCCTTTTGACCCAGCTAATCGTCTTACCTTAGGTGCAGGTACTCTAAATGGAGTTAGACAAACAGGGGCGGGGAAGTGGTCAGCGGGTGGCATCTCCCCTTCCATGAATATTAACGCGGATTCGGCTGCTACGGCCAGTTTTGGTATCGAGCTAAAGCAAGCTGGATATGATGCTATCGTCATTTATGGGCGTGCCGAGAAACCAGTATATTTGGTAGTTGATGATGACAAAGCGGTCCTGAAAGATGCCAGCCATCTTTGGGGAAAAGATGCTTATGAAGTAGAAGATGCCATTCGGGCCGCCGAAGGCGAAAACTTTGAGATTGTCTCGATTGGCCAGGCTGCCGAAAGACTTGTTCGCTTTGCCAATATCCAAACCCGCAAGAAATCTTACTGTGGCCGCTGTGGATTGGGAGCAATCATGGGTTCGAAGCTTATTAAAGGAGTTGCCGTCCGAGGTACTCAAGAAGTCAGCTATCATGATCCTAAAGAATTAGATCGTCTAAATAAAGAAATCAATCAACGCGTTTTGACCCTTGACTCCCAGATGTCTGAATGGTTGCAGATAAAACGCGTAGGTACAGCCATGGCCACGGAGCTCTTCGCTCCCCAGGGCAATTTGCCGATTAGCAATTATCGCCTGGCCGATTGGCCTGAAGGAGTGAAGGCTTGGCATGCTTCTAATTATGCTAAAGAACTTAATGCTAAACCATGGCCTTGCAAATATTGTGTAATTCAGTGCCATAATTACTGCGAAGTAACCGAAGGGCCATATCAATTTAAAGGCAAAGGACCAGAGTACGAATCTTTTGCCATGATGGGCTTCAATACCATGTGTGCGGATGTAAAGGCCGTGGCCTATGCTTGTGAGCTCGCCGATAAATACTCGATGGATACCATTTCTTTAGGGGTCATCATTGCCTTTGCCATGGAATGCTACGAAAAAGGAGTCATCACTAAAGAAGATACTTATGGTCTTGATTTGACCTGGGGCAATGCGGAAGCGATCGTGGAATTAACTAAGAAGATTGGTTTACGAGAAGGTGGTCTAGCCTATCTCTTAGGGGAAGGCTGTCAATATGCTGCCCAGAAGCTTGGCGGCGGATCTGAGAATTGGGCCGTAGCTATGAAAGGCCAGGAAATTGCGGCGCATAACTGGCGAGCCCAATATATCTCCGCTTTAAATTATTGCACAGGCTGCGCTTCTGGTCCAAACCATGAGCGAGGCAATTCTCAGCATATTTGGGTTGGCCATATCCGCCTGCCCGAATGGGGGATTAGTGAGGTAAAGAATGAAGAGCGATGGTCCTGGGAAAATGCTGCTGATCGCAATGCTAAATTCCATGATTACTGCAATATCATCAATTCTGCAGGACACTGCAAATTCCAGGAATTCCGCGGCTATACTCTAACTGACCTAACTAACACGCTTAATGCAGCTTGTGGATTAGGTTGGAGCCTGGAAGATCTGCGCAAATGTGGAGAGCGCATTACCACTTTACAGAAAATGCTCAATATTCGCTATGGCTGGAAGAAAGAACACGACTTCCAATACCCGAAACGTTTCATGGAACCAGTTACCGAAGGCCCGGCAGCCGGCAAAATACCCATCGGACTTGAAGAAGCTATTCTGGAGTATTATGCTGTTCGAGGCTGGGATCCAGATGGGCAGCCAACCAAAGAGCTGATCAAACGTTTGGGTATGGAAGAATTCGCTGCTAAAATATAATAATAAAAAGGGGCTGGCTATTACTCAGCCCCTTTTTAAATTCTTACATCGATACATCGTTTTATTTAAATATAATTGATAAAATATATAGAGGAGGTCACCATGAGAATTCCCGCATCCAAAACTGCTATCGTTTTAATAGAACCGCAAAACGATTTTCTTAAGCCTGGCGGAACTATGTATCAATATATAAAAGAACAATTGGCTAAAAGAAATGTGATAGCCAATTTGCAGAACCTACTCACCAAAGCTCGCCAAAAAGGAATAAAAATTTTCTACGTACCTTTTCATCCTTTTGAAAAAGGATTTCCAGAGCTTAAAAAGGGGGGACCAGCTTGCGCTGGACTGAGAGGGTTAGAAATGAAAATGAAGGCTGATTGGGGGACAGGAGCTTGGTTAAAAGGAACCCCAGGCCCGGAAATAATCGAAGAACTCACCCCCCAAAAAGGAGATATTATCGTCGAAGGGAAAAAGACCCTCGACGCTTTTCATTCTACGGCCCTTGATTACTTACTGCGAGCCAATGAAATAGAATATGTTGCCTTTGCTGGTTTTCATACTAACTGGTGTGTGGAGTCCAGTGCCCGCTCGGCTTACGATAAAGGCTACCGCGTAATTGTTTTGGCTGATTGTACAGGCACAGATACTGAAGAAGAACAAAAATATGCGGAAACTTATATCTTCCCCAAAATCGGGCAGGTAATGAATGCCAATACTTTTTTAAGGGCGGTAAAGTAATGATCAAAGGAATAGGACATATCGGCATAGCAGTTAAAAATATTGAAGAAACTCTTAGAGCTTTTACGCAAGCACTTAATCTTCCCTTTCCTCTTATAAAAGATATTCCAGAAAGAAAAATGAAAGTGGCTGTAGTAAATTTAGGAGGCGTAGGATTGGAATTTATTCAAGATGACAGTAATGATGGGGAATTTGCTACCTTAGTCAAGGAAAGGGGAAATAGTATTCACCATTTCTGCCTGCTCACTGACGAAATTGAATCTGATATTGAATTCCTCAAGAATCGAGGAGTGGAAATGGCTGATGAAAAGCCCAAGATCGGGGTAAGAGGGAAGCGCATTGCTTTTGCTAAGAAGAATTTATTGGGAGGAATTGCTTTAGAACTCTCTGAACCCTAAATTATTTATAGATTTTTTCATCCTTTTTAATAAAAGAGGTGGAAAGATTATGAGAATAGTAATCAACTCTCAAAATAAGGATTTTAAACCCGGAATAACACTATCTCAGGTCTTTAATATAATTAAAGAAAATAAAAAAGATGACCCAGTAATTAAATTTCTTAAGGATAAAACCGGTCTTGATCATATCACTTTAATGCTCAACGGACGAATAGTTAGCCCTGAAGAATATGATTCGGTTGAGCTAAAAGAAGGGGACGAAATATATTGGGTTGTACCCCATGCTGGAGGATGATCTTTAATTTTTTAAAGAAATCAGAAATTTTACCGATATATTTTGTGCATTTTAAAAAATTTTTATTAATTTTGAATTATCTAAAATTTTTTGTTGACAAATTTATTATATTAATTTAATCTGTAGAAAAATAAATTTGGATTTGGTTATAAATTCAATTTTGACTTTAAATCCTCAGGAGATTCCCAATGAGGACTTCTGATATACTAAAAAAATTAAATATCCCCAGGCATAAACTATATTATTTAGAACAAAAAGGGTATATAAAGCCCAAGCGAATTCCCATGGGTGAACTCGAGACCAGAGAATATAGTGAAGAAGACTTTAAAAAATTAGAATTAATTTGGAAATATTTGCAAAGTGGCTTTAAATACAAAATAGCCTACCAAAAAGCGATGGAAGAATTACAAAGTCCAAAGCTTGAATTAGAGGGGGAAACATGAGTGTATCTGGCAGTACTGAGCTCCCTTGGGAGCCTTCAAGAAGTAGGAACGAATACCAAAATTATGTGGAAGTTGAAGAGGAAAACCAATTAAATCCTTGGAAAGACGCATCTCCTGCTGAATGGGAAGACTGGCGATGGCAGCTTAAGAATCGCATTACCAGGGCTGATCAATTAAAATTAATTTTAAATTTAAGTCCTGAAGAAGTCTCCGCTATTGAAGCTTCCAAAGGAAGATTAGCTACAGCCATTACCCCTTATTTTGTTAAATTAATGGATCGGAATGATCCCAACTGCCCCATCCGCCGGCAAGCTATTCCTACCTTAGAAGAATTTCATGTTTCCCCTCATGATCTCTTAGATCCCTGTGCCGAAGATGAAAATTCTCCTGTTCATGGTTTAGTCCACCGTTATCCAGATCGGGTTCTCCTTTTAGTTACTGATAAATGTGCTGTCTATTGTCGCTATTGCACCCGACGGCGTTTGGTAGGATCAAGTGAAAAGTGTATAACTGAGGATGAGTTGAATGAAGCTATTGCTTACATCCAAGCTACCAAAAAAGTTCGGGATGTGTTGATTTCAGGGGGTGATCCACTCCTCTTAGAAGATGACCGGTTAGAAAGTATCATTGCTCGCGTCTACAAAATACCCCATGTAGAAATAATCCGCATCGGCACGCGCGCTCCGGTAACCTTACCGCAAAGAATAACTCCGACGCTTACTTCTATGCTCAAGAAATATCATCCTCTGTGGATGAGCATCCATTTCACTCATCCCAAAGAAATCACCAAAGAAGTAAAGCGAGCCTGTGCTCTTTTAGCTGACGCTGGAATTCCTTTAGGAAGCCAGACTGTTCTTTTGCGCAAAATAAATGACCGGCCGGCCATTATGAAAAAGTTAATGCATGAGCTTCTTAAAATCCGCGTGCGTCCTTATTATATTTATCAATGCGATTTGGCCATGGGGACGGAACATTTTCGCACGCCTATTGCCGTAGGGATCAATATCATTGAAAAGCTGCGGGGTCATACTACGGGATATGCTGTGCCCAGTTTTGTCATCGATGCTCCTGGTGGCGGAGGAAAGATACCGGTTGGGCCCACTTACCTAATTTCCCAAGATAAAGGCAAAGTGGTTTTGCGCAATTATCAGGGGAAAGTTTTCGAATACCAAGAACCTGAATATTAATCCTCCCTCAGCTAAACCTTCCTACCCCTTAAGGCCTTCTTTTTTAAAGAAGGCCTTATTCATTTGGGCTGTTTATCCTGCAAGGCCAGGTGAATTACTTCATCCATGCGTTGCACGAAATGAAATTTAATTTCTTTTTTAATCTCCTCGGGTATATCTTCCAAATCTTTTTCATTCTTCTTAGGCAAAATTACGGTGGTAATACCCGCCCGTTTTGCGGCTAAGACTTTTTCCTTAATTCCGCCGACGGGGAGAACTAATCCCCGAAGAGTAATTTCTCCAGTCATGGCTACATCGCTACGCACCGGCCTGCCGGTGAGTAAAGAAGTCAAAGCCGTGAAGATGGTTATACCCGCTGATGGCCCATCCTTAGGTATAGCGCCGGCCGGAACATGAATGTGAATATCGCTATTATCAAAAAAATTTTCGGGAATATTTAATTCTCTGGCCTTGGCCCTAATATAACTAAGCGCGGCCTGGGCTGATTCTTTCATTACCTCCCCTAATTGTCCAGTCAAGGTAAAGCCTTTTTTCCCTTTCATGCGGGTCGCTTCAATGAACAGAATATCTCCTCCAGTGGGCGTCCAAGCTAAGCCAATGGCCACTCCGGGGTCCGCAGTCCGTTCAGCTATTTCGGAGAAAAATTTAATTGGCCCCAAGTAAGTGGCCACTTTCTCTTCATCAATTATGCTCAGTTCTTGCTGGCCCTCAGCTACTTTGCGGGCTACTCCGCGGCAGATAGTGGCAATTTCTCTTTCTAAATTACGGACTCCTGCCTCCCGAGTATATTCTAAGATAATGCGCCGCAGGGCCTTTTCGGTAAACTGAATATGTTTTTCCGTTAAACCATGAGCCTCTATTTGTTTGGGCACGAGATAATTTTGCGCAATTTTTAGTTTTTCTTCTTCGGTGTAGCCAGGAAGATCCAAAACCTCCATGCGATCTTGTAAAGGAGCCGGAATGGGGTCCAAAATATTCGCTGTGGTTATAAACATTACTTTGCTCAGGTCAAAAGGCACATCTAAATAGTGATCAGAAAAAGCATAATTTTGTTCGGGGTCCAAGACTTCTAACAGCGCCGCGGAAGGATCGCCGCGAAAGTCCATTCCTATTTTATCAATTTCATCGAGCATAAAAACCGGGTTGTTGGACCCAGCTTTGCGGATACCTTGAATAATCCGTCCTGGCAAAGCGCCCACATAGGTGCGGCGGTGTCCTCTTATTTCTGCTTCATCTCTTACTCCGCCTAAAGACATGCGCACAAATTTTCGCCCTAAGGCGCGGGCAATAGACTTACCTACCGAAGTCTTACCTGTACCCGGCGGACCGACAAAGCAGAGGATAGGTCCTTTCATATCCGCTTTAAGCTTACGTACGGAAAGGTACTCTAAGATGCGTTTCTTAACTTTTTCTAAATTATAATGGTCTTCATTGAGCACCTTTTCGGCTTGAGCAATGTCTAAATTGTCCGTGGTGGAAACAGCCCAGGGAAGTTCAATAAGCCATTCCAGGTAAGTGCGCGAAACGGTATACTCCGCAGCGGCCGGTGGCATCTTCGCTAAACGGTCCAATTCCCTTTCGGCTTCTTTCATAGCTTCTGGAGGAAGTTTGGCTTCTTGTAAGCGCCGCCGCAGTTCTTCAATCTCTATTTGCCTTTCATCTCTTTCTCCCAGCTCTTTTTGAATGGCCTTAAGCTGTTCCCGCAAAAAATATTCCCGTTGGGATTTATCTATGCCCTCGCGCACCTGACTTTGAATCTTGGAGCTCAGCTCTAAAACACTCAATTCTTTGTTGAGCAGCACGTTTACCTTCTCTAACCTTTCTTTGACATTAAGCGTCTCCAAGATGGCTTGCTTATCGGCTAGCGAAATGTTTAAAGTAGAAGCTACCAAATCAGCTAAAGCGCTGGCATCATCCAAGTTCATAGCCATAATAGCCAGTTCCGCAGGTAGATGAGGCGAAAGCTCTACTACTTTTTGAAAAACACCTTTTATGCTCACCAAGAGCGCTGGCAAATCAGGAGTCTCTTCAATTTGGTCAAGCAAAGGAACGCATTTAGCGCGTAGATATGGGTCTTGTTGAGTAATCTCGGTAATCCTTATGCGGGCCATGCCTTGGATGAGTAAACGGAGGCTATTATCAGGCATCTTAATCATCTTCAAAATATACGCTGCACACCCCACCGAAAATAAATCTTCAGGCTTGACCTCACCAGCCTCTTTGCTTTTCAAAGCGACCACGCCAATAATTTTATTGGCCAAAAGGGCGGCATCAATGAGTTTGATAATGGGCTCCTGGGTAACTATGAGAGGGAGAACCATTTTCGGATAAAGCACAGCTTCCCTGATAGGGATAATAGGCAATTCTTCGGGGATATCTATACTCTTCGCCCCTTCTCCTTTCCCCGACAATTCACTTTCTCCAGAACCTCCGATGACTACTTTTGCTTCGTCCGCCAGCATAAAAGAATCTATGGTCATGAAAGCTTCACCTCCACTGTTTTAGAAACAGATTCTGACCTTTTGGGCACCGTGATTACTAAAAAACCGTCGCGATAGCTGGCCTTTATTTCTTCGGCCTTAACCTGGAAAGGAATGCGCAGGGTGCGCTCAAAATATCCGTAATCTATTTCCATTTGATGCAGCCTGGTTTTAGGAGAAGGAGCAAATTCCGTGCGGGTTCCTGAAATAGAAAGTAGACCCTCCTGGACAAAAACCTGAAAATCCTCTTTTTTCATACCCGCAATTTCCATAATTACCATCAGGCTTTCTTCTGTTTCATAAACGTCCATGGGCGGATGAAAAGCTCGCTCGGGTTGATAAGCCAAGGGGCGGAAGTCTCTGAAAAATTCTCCTACCAGCTGATGAACTTTTTCTCTCATCTGTTCGAATTCATCTTTGGCCATGGTGGTTTCCCTCCCTGAAAAATTTCTGCCTTACTCGATCCATAGATTTATTTAAGAATATTTATATCTGGCTCCACAGAATTTACCAATTAACTTTAATATTTTTAACACATTCTCTTTAATTGCACAACAGCTTGATATTTTTCTTCTTGCTTGTTAACATTTTAATTATGAAAAATATCCTCCTTTCTGGCCTAATTAAGCCTTTAACCATTTTTTCTATTTGCCTGCTTACCTTGAGCATCAGTTGTGCTACTTCCCAACCCCTGTCCAGACAAAAAGCTAAAGCAATTGAATTGGAACGTAAAGGAAGGGAATATTTTGAACAGGGAAATAATGCGCGTGCTTTGCGCTATTTTACGCAAGCCCTCCAGGTATATGAATCCATAGACCATCGGGAAGGCGTAGCTTTAAGCCTCCATAATTTAGGTATTATTTACCACACCATGGATGAGTATTCAGCGGCCCTTAATTTTTTCGAACGTGCCCTGGCTATCAACCTGGAAATTGGCAATGAAGATGGCCAATCATTAAACCTTAACCAAATTGGCGCCGTACTTATCTCTTTGCATAGGCCCAAAGAAGCTCTGGAATTTATTAACCGTTCCTGGGCTATGGCCCAAAGAAAAGGTGATCTGCGGGGGCAAGCAGAGTGTTTAAATAACTTGGGTTTAGCCTATCGAGCCTTGGGCGAAGATGAAAAGGCCCTTAATTGTTTTTTGCAGGCGCAAAAATTACATGAAAAAACTGGAAATCTTTTGGGGCTGGCCGCTACTCTAAATAATCTGGGTAAACTCTACCAGGCCCGCCAAGACTGGAATAAAGCGCGGAAATCATTCCAGGCTGCTTTGGAAATTGACCAGCAATTAGAAAATTCCTTGGGTATTTCTACAGATTTGACTCATCTGGGTAGACTGCATGAAAAAATGGGTGAACCAGAAAAGGCTTTAAATTACCATCTACGGGCTTGGCGAATAAATGAATATTTAGGGCGCAAAGATCGGGTTTTAAAAGACTTGTCCCTAATTACCAACCTATACGACGCTCTGGGGAAGTCCACAGAGGCCGAAAAATTCCGCGAGAAAGCTAAAAAATTAACTTCTACTCCGCCGTAAATTGGCTATGGCCAAATTCCAAATTTTTTCAGAATTTAAACCTCAAGGTGACCAGCCACAAGCCATAAAAAAATTGGTCCAGGGGATAGAGCGAGGCTTAACTCACCAAGTTCTTTTGGGGGTTACGGGCTCCGGAAAAACCTTCACGATGGCTAATGTGATTGCCCGCGTTCAAAAGCCCACTTTAGTCATTGCTCCCAATAAAACCTTAGCCGCCCAACTCTTTCAGGAATTTCGCCAGCTCTTTCCCGAGAATGCGGTGGAATATTTCGTAAGCTATTATGATTATTACCAACCAGAAGCATACGTTCCAGCTACGGATACATATATCGAGAAAGACGCTTCCATAAATGACTTAATAGATCAGATGCGCCATTCTGCTACCCATTCTGTACTTACCCGCCGAGATGTGATTGTGGTAGCTTCCGTCTCCTGTATCTATGGCTTAGGTTCGCCAGAGACTTATCAAGGGATGATTGTTTTGATGGAAGACCAAAAGGAATTTTCGCGGGATGACCTCCTCTCCCGCCTAGTAGAAATTCAGTATCAGCGCAATGACTATGATTTTCATCGGGGGACTTTTCGGCTTAGAGGCGATGTGTTGGAAATATTTCCAGCTTACGAAGAAGACAAAGCCATCCGCATAGAATTTTTTGGTGATTTAGTAGAATCTATTTCCGAGATTGACCCTTTGCGGGGCCGAACCATCCGCAAACTTAAACATGTCCACATATTCCCCAACAGCCATTATGTTACCCCTCAGGATCGTTTGCGCCAAGCCATTCAGTCTATTCGCCAGGAGCTGGCTGAACGTTTAGCTGAATTGCGCGCGCAGGGTAAGCTCCTGGAAGCTCAACGTTTGGAACAGCGGACTAACTTTGATTTGGAGATGCTCGCGGAGATGGGCTACTGTACGGGTATTGAAAATTATTCTCGTCATCTCGACGGTCGCCAACCTGGCCAACCCCCTTACACTCTCCTGGATTACTTTCCCGATGATGCTTTAATTTTTATCGACGAAAGCCATATAACTGTCCCCCAGCTCCAAGGGATGTATTGGGGAGACCGTACCCGCAAAGAGACTTTAGTGGAGTATGGGTTCCGTCTGCCTTCAGCTTTAGATAATCGTCCCCTTTCTTTCGCGGAATTTGAGGCGCGGGTTCCGCAAGTAATATACGTCTCGGCCACCCCTGGACCTTATGAGTTGGAAAAGGCCCAGGGACGAGTTGTAGAACAAATTATTCGGCCTACCGGCTTAGTAGATCCTCAAGTGGAAGTGCGCCCCGCTCGTTATCAGGTAGACGATCTTTTGGAGGAGATTAGGAAACGGGCCATTAAGGGCGAACGCGTTTTGGTGACAACCCTAACCAAGCGCATGGCTGAAGATCTAACTAATTACTATAGTGACCTGGGGGTAAAAGTAAAATATCTCCATTCCGATATTCAAACTTTAGAAAGAACGGAAATTATTCGCGACTTACGTTTGGGCAAATTTGATGTACTTATTGGCATAAACCTATTACGAGAAGGTTTAGACTTGCCTGAAGTTTCTTTGGTGGCCATTATGGACGCCGATAAAGAAGGTTTTCTACGTTCCGAAACTTCTTTAATCCAAACCTTTGGGCGTACGGCTCGCCATGTTTCGGGCAAAGTAATTCTTTATGCCGATCAAGTTACGGAATCCATGCGGCGGGCCATAAAAGAAACAGAACGGCGGCGCCGGATCCAGGAAGCTTATAACCGGAAACATAAGATCACCCCAGAAACAATAAAGAAATCAATTCCCGAGGTTCTCGCTTCTATTTATGAAGCCGACTACGTAACTGTTCCCTTAGCTGCTGAAGAACCTGAAGAATACATATCCCTGCTGGAAATACCCAAATTAATTGCCCGTCTGAAAAAAGAGATGCGTGAGGCAGCCTCGCGCTTGGACTTTGAAAGAGCGGCAAGTTTACGGGATCGGATTAAAGCCTTGGAAGCGAAAGAATTGGCTTATCGGGGAGTAGAATAGATGATCGAGGAACAGATTCAAAACTTGCCTCCTTCCCCGGGTGTGTATCTGATGAAAGACCACGCAGGAAATGTTCTCTATGTGGGCAAAGCCAAAAATCTGCGCCAGCGCGTAAAGACTTATTTCAGTAGCTCTGCTGATGCTCGCTATTCTTTGCGTTTCCTTTTGCCCAAAATTCAGCAAGTAGAAACTATCATTACGGATACAGAAAAAGAGGCTTTGCTCTTAGAAAATAATCTCATTAAAAAATATAAGCCTCGGTATAATATTATTTTTAAAGACGACAAGACTTATTTCAGCCTTAAATTTAACCTCCAAGAAGACTTCCCGCGCCTCACTTTGGTGCGTAAAATAAAACAGGATGGGGCCAGCTATTTTGGGCCTTTTGCTTCCAGCGCCGCCGTAAAGGAGACTATTCGGCTCATGCACCAGCTCTTCCCTTTGCGCTCTTGCCGGGAGACTGAGTTCCGCCACCGCTCACGCCCCTGTTTAAATTTCCAAATCAAAAAATGTTTAGGGCCTTGTTGTGGCCTTATCAGCAAAGAGAAATATAAGGAGTTGGCTGAGGAGGCTCTTCTTTTTCTGGAAGGCAAGAATGACCAATTAATAAAAATTTTACGCCAAAAAATGTCCCAGGCGGCTGAGGAACTCCGCTTTGAAGAAGCCGCGCGCCTTCGCGACCAAATCCAGGCCGTGGAAAAGACATTAGAAAAACAGAAAACCTCTTTCACCGTGCCCACGGACCAAGATGTTTTTGCTTTTTATCGCCAAGGAAACCTTTGGGAATTTCAAATTCTCTTTTTCCGGCGCGGATTATTAATCGGCCACAAATCCTTCTCCTTCTCCCAGTTAAACCTTCCTGAAGAAGAAGCCCTCTCGGCTTTTATCCAGCAATATTATGCCTCGGCAACTTCGCTGCCGCAAGAAGTTCTTCTCCCCTCGCCAATAGAAAATGAGCAGCTCCTCACCGAATGGCTTTCGGAAAAAAAAGGAAAGCCGGTTAAAATCATTGTCCCGCGGAAGGGCCCTAAAAAGGAACTCGTGAAACTGGCCCTTAAAAATGCCCAAAATAACTTTCAAAAAAGGGTAGGGGAAAAGGCCAATTTGGAATTAATTCTGCAAGAACTGCAAGAAAAATTACGATTACCCAAACTACCTCGGCGCATAGAATGCTTCGATATCTCCAACCTTCTGGGCACTTTGGCTGTGGGCTCTATGGTAACCTTTTGCGATGGTCAACCTGATCATGCCAGATACCGCCACTTTAAAGTCCATGCTCCTGCTCTTCCGGATGATTACGCTATGATGTATGAAATTTTGCAAAGGCGGTATAGTAAAATATCTGGCCCAGAAGATAAACCTGATCTGCTTATTATAGATGGAGGCAAAGGCCATTTAAACGTGGCTTTAGCTGTACTCCAAGAACTCCATCTCTCAGATATCTCCGCCATTGCCTTAGCCAAGGACAAAGATGCTGACTCTCGGCAGAGGAAAGAAAAGAGGACCGATAAAATTTACCTGCCTAATGTAAAAGACCCTCTTCTCCTTCCCGCTCATTCTGCTATTTTGCATTACCTGCAAAAAATTCGGGACGAAGCTCATCGGTTTGCCATTAATTATCACCAAAAATTACGGGGGAAAAAAGGCCTCGAGACTATCCTCGATGAAATTCCTGGAATTGGGGAAATAAAAAAGAAAGTTCTTCTGAAAGTTTTTGGAAGTTTGCCAAAAATTCGGGAAGCTACTATAGAAAGTTTAACTCAAATTAAACCATTAACGCTTGCCGATGCCCAAAGAATTTTTGCTTTTTTCCATCCTGCCTTAAATGAACGTTCACCTTTACCTTGCCTCTCCTCTTTAAATTCTTTTAAGTCACAGCTCAATCCCTGACCCGCCATCCTCCCTTTTTTAAAGGGAGGTTAGGAGGGATTATGTTTCACCGCCGAGCGCGCCGAGGACGCAAAGAAGTTTTTAGTTATAAGCCACAGAGGACTCAAAGCAAACAGAGATGAATTATTTGCCCAAAAGATTAAAAAAATAAAAGAGAATGTAAATCCAATTTTCCATTATTCCAACAATCCAATTTTTTAATATTCCATTATTCCATATTTTCTTTACCATTTTTATAATAATTTTATTCATTTCTATCTCTGGGCGCTCGACGAGCTATGGGAGAGGCATGCTTTTTCTTAATAAAATTATTAATGGGAGCATAAAATAAACGACATCTTAAGGCGTGGTTCGGCAAGCCCCAAGGGCTTCCCCTACGAGAAATTAAAAAAACCTAAAACGTAGGGCAAGGGCTTGTCCCTTGCCGCATTTGGTTTTATTTCTTATGTATAATTACGACCCAATTTCATTTGGGAAACTCGATAAAGCCAGACTACGGATTAAGATAAGAGTGATAACTGTAAATATTTAATTGCTCCGATTAATAAAAGGGTTTGCAAGTATGTAGTACAGCGAGATTAGAGAATAAAAACTGATCAATGGTCAGAGCAAGACCCTGACCATCTAATAGTTTTAATAATTCTCGCCAGCAGGAAACAGGCAGGAAGGGGAAAGCCTCTCTCCCGCCTGAAATAGGTACGCATTTCAAAAGTGCTTGACGGTCAAAAGAAAAGCTTATTGACACCATATTTCAATTTCATTAATATTTGGTGAAGAAGTAATTAAAAAAGAGCATTTAAAAAATTATTATTTAGGGCAGGGGGTGGCATATGCAGATGAAAAAAATATTGGCCGTAACAATTCTTGCTTTATTTTTCTTAACGTTAGGTAGTATCCATCACGCAGATATTAATGCCGCCGAAAAATTTCCGTCGCGGGAGATAGAAATAATGGTTCCCTGGGCGGCCGGAGGGGCTACTGATGTTGTTTTTAGGACTTTTGCGGCTGTAATTCCAAAATATTTAGGTGTACCTCTGCTAATCGTCAACAAACCTGGGGGCGCCGGAGTTCCAGGATATGCGGAATCCATGAAAAAGAAAAACGATGGTTATCATTTAATAGCCTGGGCCACTCCTTCTCTCACTAAGGTGCACATGAGCAAGACTCCATATGATCACAAAACATTTGACATGGTAATTATGGTGGCCCACAACCCTTGTTGGATTCTCGTGCCCAAAGATTCCCCTTATAATAACCTTAAAGATTTCATTAGCGCCGCCAAAACCAATCCCGGAAAGATAAGTATGGCCAATGCTGGGGCAGGCGGTGGCTATCACTTAGTGGCCTTGGCTTTTGAGAGCGACTTTGGGATTCAACTTACGCATGTCCCTTATAAAGGTGGCGGACCTTCGATTGTGGCCGCGGTAGCCAAACAAGTAGACTCGGTCATGTGCTCTCCTCCCGAAGGTTACCCTCAAGTTAAAGCTGGTGAATTGAAGGCCTTAAGAGTTTTTGCCCATAAAAGATTAAAAGATTTTCCTGATCTACCCACCGGGGAAGAACAGGGAGTGAAATTTTATATGGGCATGTGGCGAGGAATAGCCGTACCTAAGGGCACAGATAAAGCTATCATAAAAAAGCTGCACGACGCTTTCAAAGCCACTATGGACGACCATGAATTCCAGAAAATGGCCGAGAAAGCTGGCTTTATGTTAGAATACAAAAGTACGGAAGATTTTGAAAAATTCAATGAAGAACAAGATAAATACTATATGAACCTTATAAAATCTAAGAAACTGGGGGATCGTTATACAAATTAAACTAAAGAAGCTACCCCTAAGAATTATTTCGGCAAAAAATTAAAAGGTTCCGTTGAAAGACTGCTGTGGCTTAATTCAATGAGTCCAGATGAGTGGGCTACCTACGCTGGTTTTTCCCAATTCTGTGCCCACGGAATCCTTTTAAATATTTTTGGTGGTTAACCATATATGGGGAAGATGGACATTTATATCGGATTGGCCCTCATGACCTTGAGTGCTGTTTTTTTCGGGTTAACTTTTCAATTCCCCAAACAAACCTTGGCCATGCCCCTGACGCTTTTTCCAAGAATAATATGCATAGGTTTATTTATTATGGCCACAATACTTTTCTGGCAGGGCTGGAGAAAGCGCGCTTGGCAGTCGAAAATAGTTAAAGAATCTACTTTCCCTTGGGGGCGCTTTTTGGCCATGATAATTCTTGCTTTTTTTTATACGCGTGTTTTAGAACTGGCCAGTTACATTTTGGCCACGCCCTTCTTGATTGCCGGGTTAATGATTATTTTTTACGAAAAGAGATGGCTAAGGATTACCACGGTTTCGCTGGCCGCAACTTTTTTCATATATATTATATTCCGCATTTTCTTTAAAGTTCCTTTGCCTCGATTTGAGCTTTTTTAAACCTGAAAAATAAAAAATGGTTTCCTTCTGGGCAGGTTATTCGCAAATATTTAGTTGGTATACTTTCCCTTATCTATTTTTGGGAGTTGCCGGGGGAATTTTAGTCGGAGCTTTGCCTGGCTTAACCGCTTCTGTTGGCATAATTCTTCTCTTACCTCTCACTTATCAATTAGATCCAAGTACGGCTATGGTGATGCTTTGCGGAATGTTCTGCGGAGCGATATATGGTGGTTCTATCTCCGCCATTCTCATCTCCACTCCTGGCACTCCCTCAGCTGCCGCAACTGTATTAGATGGTTATCCCTTAGCCCTAAAAGGCCAGGCGGGAAAAGCTTTGGGAGTAGCCACCATTGCTTCGACAATAGGTGGTATCATTTCTACCTTCTGTCTAATCTTCATTTCTCCTCAGTTAGCCAAATTTGCCCTTAAATTTGGACCCGAAGAATATTTCGCTCTCATGGTCTTCGGCCTAACTATTATTGGTAGCGTTTCGGGAAAATCTTTAACTAAAGGAATTATTGCCGGTTTATTTGGCTTACTCATTGCCACCATAGGCTTAGACCCCGTTACTGGCTATGCTCGTTTCTCTTTCAACAATCCTAATCTCATGAGTGGATTCCCTCTTCTCCCTGTATTGATCGGTTTGTTTGCGATCTCGGAGATATTTATTCAACTCGAAAATATTAGCCAAGGCTCCTGGAAGGCAGTGGAACATAAACTTGGCCAATTCCTACCTACTCTCCAAGAGATGAAAAAATTATCCCCTATCATTATTCTCTCTTCCCTTTTAGGCACGCTCATAGGAGTAATCCCTGGCACTGGTGGAGCTATTGCGGCCTTTTTAGCCTATAATGAAGCTAAGAGATGGTCTAAAGATCCTGAATCATTTGGCACAGGGAATATAGCAGGCGTGGCTGCGCCGGAAGCCGCCAATAATGGGACCACGGGGGGAGCTATGGTCCCCCTTATTACTTTGGGCATACCCGGAGATGTGGTTACAGCAGTAATGCTGGGAGCTTTGATGCTCATCGGTATTCGCCCTGGACCTTTGATGTTCAAAGAACACCCGCAAGTGATAAATGCCATCTTCGCCGGCATGATGATGGCCAATGTGTTGATGCTTATTCTGGGATTAATAAGCATCAGATTTTTCCCTTATGTTTTAAAATTGCCAAACTCAATTCTTTTCCCTATCATTTTTGCCCTTTGCTTTTTAGGTTCTTTCTCTCTTAATAATAGCGTTTATGATATGGCTGTGGCCCTGGGCTTTGGAGTACTCGGCTATTTCATGAGGAAGAATGGTTTTCCTGCTGTACCGATCGTATTAGGAATCATCTTAGGACCTATTGCTGAGGATGAACTTGGTCACGCTTTGCTATTATCCAAAGGCGATTGGCGCGTACTCTTTCAATCACCTTTAGCCCTCTTTTTCTATGGTTTGGCCACTTTTTCGGTAATTTTTTCTTTGAAAAGAATGAAGGGTTTGAGGGGCGGCTAAATCCATCTGAATCGCCATAAAACCCGAATCCGGCACGCCTATGTCGTCCCGCGCAGGCTGGAAATCCAGAAAAAAATCTCCATTGCTGAATTTCTGTCGAAAAGAGATGACCACCTGTTTTCGCTGGAATGACCTTCTTGGCTTAAGCTTAACCTATTAGAATAGCAGGTTAGCATTACAGCAATAGCACGCGTAGATAAATTGATCTATTTTCCCCCCTGCAGGAGGCCAACTATTTGGTGAGCGGGCAACGCTCCCGTGATCACTCTTCCGTCCATAAAGACTAAGGTAGGCGTACTGGTTATTCCCAAGGATTCAGCCAGTTTTATATTCTCATCAACTTCTTTATTATCGCAATCTATTTTAGGAATCTGTTTCCGGGCGAAGGCATCTTCTAACATCTTTAAAGATTTTTGACATAGAATACTCTTCGATTTCCAGTAAGCATCCTTATGAGCACGCAATGGAAAGAGAATGATAAAAAAAACAACATCCTTTCTTTCTTTAATGATCTTATCCATTTCCCGGTGAAGATGCCCACAGTAGGGACAATCTGGGTCTGTGAAAACCGCTACCCTTTGGTGAGCAGTTGGATTCCCCAGGATCAGGGGTGTTTTTAAAGGAATTTTTGAAAAATCTACTTTCCGGAGCGTGCTCATCTGTTCCAAGGTTTTATTCATCCCGGTTTTAATCTCGATGACTGGCCCAGGCAGAAAATACTTCTTAGCAAAATCTATATAAAATAATCCTTTCTTCCCCTGATTATCAATAGAAATTTCCCAAAGCCCTTTCACAGGGCTGAGGCGGATCTGCAAAATTTCCGTATAGGGAATTTTCATTTCTTTCAACATATTTCTTACTTCTTGATTGCTCAATGAATGGCATTTAAGGCAATCCCCCTCGCATCCGCTGGGGCTGAAAGCTAACAGAGGGAGATCAAGGATTAGAAATATTAAGCAGAATGAAAAACTAAATAAAAGAACAGGAATTTTTTTCATCCCTCACCTGAAAAAAAAGAGGAAAAAAGATACAACCTTTTGATAAGGGAATACTTTGCATTCATATAAACACAAAGCAAGTACAGGAATTACGAAAAAACTAATGATTAAGGTAATCAGCAGGTAGTAAATAAGCTTCTCCTTAGAAATAGAAAAGGGCATAACTAATTCTCCTGCCTACTGCTTACCCTCTTCCCCTTTTTTGAAAGATAAAGAGTAAATAATTGAAAATGGGGGAAAGCAATAGTTTTTAGCTTACTTTAAAATATAGATTAATATTTTTTAAGAAAATCAGCAACATTTAATTTTATTTTTTATTTTAATCTATTTCCATCTGCGTTCCTTGTTTCTCATTATGAATTCTGCCCCTTTTAAATAAGGCATTAAGTAATGGATTATTGTTGTAGGACAAGGGCTTAGCACTTGCCAAAATAAGCAAGCCCCAAAGGCCTGCCTTACTTAGACAAATAAAAATTTATAACCAAGACTCGGAGGGCAAGGGCTTGACCCTTGCCGAATTTGGCCAGCCATAAAGGCCTGCCCTACGAAATAAGAGGGACTAATTTTTCTCACTGTGTCATCTATCAATCGATAAGAATTATTGAGAGCGCTGAAAAACCGACTTTTCGGTCACTCCGCGAAAGCAGGAGTCCAGAAATACCTTGAAAATACTGGATTCTTAATTTAGCAGGATGAATTAATTATATCCCGAAGTACTTTTTCAGGTACCTCTTATTCTAAACTTGACAAAAAAAATCTTTATGGATTATTTAAGATTAAGTCTTCAAAAGTTCATTAATAGAAAGGAATAAAGTGGCCTCGTTAATTTTAAAGCAATTGGCGCCTATCTTTTATCCAAAATCTTTAGCCATCATTGGTGCCTCTAATGATCCAACCAAGTTCGGCAACATTATCCTTAGCGCCCTTTTGGAAATTGGCTTTGCGGGAAAAATTTATCCTGTAAATCCAGAAGGTCGAGAAATAAACGGCTTAAAGGTTTTCCCTTCCCTAAAAGATATTCCGGATGAGGTCGATTTGGCGATCATCACTATCCCTGCTCCTTTGGTCCTTAATAGCCTTAAAGAATGTATCCAAAAAGGCGTGAAAGGCGTCGAAATATTAACTTCTGGGTTCAAAGAGACGGGTACCCCTGAAGGTAAAAGAATGGAAGAAGAAATAGCTCGCCTGGCTTGCCAAGGACTGCGCATCTTAGGTCCTAACTGTTTTGGAATTTACTGCCCGGAGAGTGGCTTGACTATCCTTCCCGGGCAAAATTTTTTAAGGGAAAGCGGGCCGGTCGGATTCCTTTCCCAAAGCGGAGGGCTTTGCGCAGATTTTGGCCAGATCGCCAAAGGCTTAGGTATCCGCTTCAGCAAAATGGTTAGTTATGGAAATGGCTGTGATGTGGCAGCCTGTGATCTTTTAGAATATTTTTTTGCTGATCCCCAAACAAAAATTATTGGCGGATATATAGAAGGAATCGATGACGGGACCAGGTTTTTGCAAATTCTCAAAGAAAATAAAGGAAATAAACCAGTAATCCTTTGGAAAGCTGGGCTAACCGCTTCGGGAAGTCGGGCCATAATAAGCCACACAGGATCGCTCAGTGGATCAGAAAAAGTGTGGGCAGCCGCTTTGAAACAAGCTGGCGTGGTCCAAGTGGAAAGCGCCGAGGAACTGATTGACACCATCTATGCCTTTCTTTACCTTCCTCCGGAGACTGGTCCCCGCGTGGCGGTTATGGGTGGCGGGGGAGCAATTAGTGTAGCTGCTTCGGACACCTTGGAACGATTAGGTTTAGCTATTCCCCCTTTTTCTCCTGAAATCTTTCAAAAACTGAAAGCCTCATTTCCTCCAGTAGGCAATAGTCTGCGCAATCCTGTAGATTTAGGCAATCCTATGATTCCTCCTTCTATGCTTAAAATTGCCATGGAAGCTGCTGGCCAAGACGAAAAAATTGATACTTTGATTGTAATTCAAATTCTATTTTATATACTCTTTCAGGTGCGCCACCGCTTAAAGATGGATGACCGACCTTTACGGCAGTTTAGCTTTCAACCTGAGCTCCTTAAAGCCTGCCATGAAATCAAGACCAAATATAAAAAGCCAATTATCCTCGTGCTACCGGATATTACCACCGATGCTGCTATGATTGATCTGGAAGTGGAGTGGCGGCGGGAAAGAGATATTTATCAGCAGGCTGGCTTCCCCGTATTCAAAACTCTTGACCGAGCAGCCCGCGCTTTGCGCAACTTCATTTCCTACCAAAAAATTAAAACTACGAGAGGCATATAATAATTTTCGCGTGTATAGTCATTGCTGCGCAAGCAGGAATCCAGAATTTCCAAAATTTGAATAAAAAACATCAAGTCGGGAATAAGCATTAGGAAGAGACGAGGCAAGTTCCAAAGGTTTGTCCTTCAAATTGGGGAAGAGTTTTTAGAATAAAAATCAGTTGGTTTCAGAAGAGGTCGCTGGCAAGCTTTTCAGATTTCCTCTTCGCGCGCGGATTTTTTGGTAGGCATAAATCATCCCTAAAATGACTAAGCCAACTATATCTGACTTAAGCCCTGGGATAATACACATCACCGAACCAATAAGGATAATTAAGCGCATGAAGATATTTAATGGTCCGACTAAATACCCCATAGTGGCGCAGCCAATCATAGCTACACCAATTGTGGCTGTGACGAAAGAAGTTAAAATATTTCGCCAAGGCCCTAAGAAGAGCAGGGAAGTGTTATAAATAAAAATAAAAGGAATAATGTATTCCACCAGGGCTAATCGTATAGAAATCCAGGCCGTTTTAATCCAATCTCCCTGAGCAATGCCTGCGCCTACATAAACTGCTGCGCATACGGGCGGGGTAATCGCCGAAAGAATGGCAAAGTAAAAAATAAATAAATGAATGGCAATGGGTTCAAAACCCATAGATTTTAAGGAAGGTGCAATGACAGCTGCGGCCAGAAGATAGGCTGCGGTAGTAGGAACCCCCATTCCTAAAATTAAAGTTACTCCGGCTGCCAGGATTAAAGCTAAAAAGGTATTCTCGCCCGCCAAGGCTACTATAAATTCGGAAAGTTTAACACCAATTCCGGTAATATTGATAAGAGAAATAATAATATTGGCGCAGACTAAAAGCGGAACAACTTTTATCATAGAGCGACCAGCATCTTCCATACCTTTGAGAAGGCGAGTAGCTCTTGTCCTCATTTCTTGAGGAGACGCCAAGAAGTAAAGAAAAACTGCCGCAAAAATCGCCCAGAAAGCCGAAGTCTCAGGAGTATAACCACGGACTAAAAAACTAAGAAGAATAAAAATAGGTACCAGCAAAGGAACAGAGCGAGAAGGTTTTAGGATAGCCTTTAACGGCTTAATCTCCGCGGGAGGAACTCGTCCTAAATTTCTTTTAACACTTTCAAAATGCACGGCACTAAAGCAGCCCAGGTAGTAAAGATAGGCCGGAATGGCCGCGCAGAGAGCCACTTTTAAATAAGAAATTTCCAGAATTTCCGCCATGATGAAGGCTCCAGCTCCCATAATAGGGGGAGTAATTTGGCCTCCGGAAGAAGCTGTTGCTTCCACTGCCCCAGCAAATTCATTGCCATATTTTAATCTTTTCATCATTGGAATAGTAAATGTTCCAGTAGTAGCCACATTGGCCACGGCACTTCCTGAAATCATGCCGAAAAAGCCACTGGCTACTACGGCCACTTTTGCCGCTCCGCCATAAAATCTACCAGTAAACCACAAAGCCAGATCAATAAAAGTTTCTCCTCCGCCCGTGAATAAAATAAAAGCCCCAAAGATAATGAACATAGCCACAATAGTTGCGGAAATACCTGTAACAAAACCCCAGAGTCCTTGGTCACTCAAAAACATAATTTGGATAATATAAGGGAGGCTGAATCCGCGGTGTCCCCAGTTGACTAAAGAACTGCCAATCAAAGGTATTTCAGGTATATATGGACCTAAAAGGGCATAAAGAATAAAAAGAAGGGTTAAAAAAGGAAAAAGGAGCCCTATACTTCTCCGGCTCGCTTCCAGAGTTAAGAGGATAGCTATAGTCCCCAGCAATAATTGAAAGTCGGTTGATTCCGCGGGATGTTCCATTATCCAGTCGTATTTAACAAAGACATAGGTACAACACCAAATGGCCATACCTGTCATTATTAAATCAATGACCAATAGAATTCTTTCCCACTTTTCTGCTGTTTGCCGATAGAAGGGCCGCAGAATAAGAAAGGTAAGAACTAAGGCGAAAGCCACATGGATGGCCCGCTGCTGTAAATTGGGAAAGGGTCCAGAGTACCCCGTATAAAGATGAAAACAAACATAGCTTATGGCTACTAAGCTAATAAAAAATTTTGCCCAACCTTTATAAGAACGGGCCGTAACTTTTATTTCTCTATCCTCGACTTTTTCCTTTATCATACCTTTTCCTAATATGAAAAAATCTAAAACTTGCTCGTCCCAAAATTCAAGGCACTTTTGGGGGATATTATTAACTTACTTTAGT
>Ga0209102_1000286_pt1 | contig 34527 bp, 31 predicted proteins | sample ConPoolayeHmetaG_FD_185483 | JGI IMG/M metagenome (GOLD analysis project Ga0209102, IMG submission 185483) | Hot spring microbial mat communities from California, USA to study Microbial Dark Matter (Phase II) - Cone Pool mat layer H metaG... ...
CTTGCTGTATCATAAAAATACCTCCTGGTTAGGGTATCACCCAGCGGGTGATTTATTTTTTTCATCAAAAATAACCTTATACCAGGGGGCTTTTCGTTTCAATCAAATTTTCTATCGGCAAATCAGGGGTTGTATGGGTAAGGAAATTGGTGAGAATTTTGCCTTAGAGTTAAAGACAAGAAAATTTTTTTTATAATTTTTCTGAAAGATCAAAAAAAACAGTCATTACCGGTAATCCACAAATTATCTTACAAGAAGAGATATTCTAAACAAAGATTTGTCTAAAGACCTTCAGTTGTCATTGATGCAACTGATGCACAACATTTAAAGGAAAATTAAAAGAAAAATCGAATAGTTAACTAATTTTTCTCTAAACTTAAAAGATAAAAAGCAGTGCATTTTTGAGGATGAATGGATATCTTTGAACCAGAGGCTTCTAAATTGGAAATTTTGCTAAAAATTTAAAATCAACTTCTTCAGAGAAATCCTCTTTGACTTTTACTTATTCTAGGTGCTTAGAATATTCGGGTTTAGGATATTATTTTATAATCAATTTTAATTAAGGTAGAGTTTGAAATGTGTTAAAGATTATAATAAAAATAAATACAGAAAATATTAGACGGCCTGAGGAAATAATTTTGAGCTCACTGATTGCTGTAATCGACGATGAACCAGACATTGTTGAGCTAGTGAAGGTGAATCTTGAAAAATCCGGGTTTAAAGTAAAAGGTTTCTACGATGCTGACTCATTTTTAGGAGAGCTCGGCTCAACTAGATTTGAGCTCATCATTCTGGATTTGATGCTCCCCGATGCAGATGGGCTTGAAATATGTAAATATCTTAAGAGAGAGAAGGAATTTTCTTCTATTCCCATCATAATCCTTACCGCCAAACAGGAAGAAGTAGATAAAGTCTTAGGTCTAGAGCTTGGAGCAGATGATTATGTGACTAAGCCATTTTCTCCCAAGGAGTTAGTGGCCAGGGTGAAAGCTGTTTTGAGAAGAGGACATCCTCAGGAAGAAAGCATGATTGAGATTGGAGGCATTCTAAAGATAATTCCTGAAAAACATGAAGTTTATGTAGAAGAAGAAAAAATTCAGTTGACATCGACTGAATTCAAAATCCTCAACTTTCTTGCCTCCAAAAAAGGGTGGGTCTTCACAAGGGATCAGATCCTCGACTTTCTCTGGGGAAAAGAAAAGGCTGTCATAGATAGAACCGTTGATGTTCACATTAGACATCTGAGGGAAAAACTTGGCAGAGCTTCTTGCTTTGTCAAAAATGTTAGGGGGATAGGGTATAAATTAGAAGAATGAAAAGTTCTCTTTTCTTAAAAGCATTTGCTGGCTTCTTACTGATAATTGCTTTTGTCTCAGTTTTTTTCCTTTTCATCTCATTCAACATGACGAAAAATTTCTATCTTGAAACTTTAAGTCGTCATCTTGAAGATGTGGGACGCACATTGAAGCATAAGATTATTCCTTATCTTGAAGGAAAAGATTTCAAAGGGCTCGATTCTTTCGTGAAAAAGTTCGCCACAGACATTCAAACGAGGATAACTGTAGTAGACAGTGGGGGTAAGGTTCTTGCTGATTCTGAAAAGGAACCTGAAACAATGGAGAATCACAGATACAGGCCAGAGATATTGAATGCTCTTGAGGGAGGTGTAGGAAGATCAATTAGATACAGTTATACAGTTAAAGAGAAAATGCTTTATGTAGGCATACCGATTGAAGGAAGAGAAAGAATTTCCTATGTGCTTCGCTTGAGCCTCTATGTGAAGCAAATAGACCGTCTTTTCTCAGCCTTAAAAACTTCATTGCTGAGAATTTCTCTTCTTCTGATAGCGATTGCTCTCGTCAGCGCACTCATCTTTTCTCGTTCCCTTACCTCCCCACTCAAAGAATTAAAAACCGCATCAGATAAAGTTGCCTCTGGAGACTTTTTGGTCCATGTCGACACAAAGAGAAAGGATGAGTTTCGAGACTTGGTCAGAGCTTTCAACTTCATGATAGAAAAAATCAAAGACCTCATTGAAAAAATCACATGTCAGAAGGAAGAGCTAAATGGAATCCTTTCTTCAATTGAGGAAGGGATCATGGCTCTTGATGGGCAGGGAAGGGTTCTTTACTCCAACGAGAGCATGGCGAAGATTGTTAAAAACTGCAACCTTGAAGGTAAATTCTACTGGGAGGTCATAAGAAAGCCACAATTTCTCGAATGGGCTGAGAGAGTGCTCAGGGAAAAGAAAAATGATTCAAGGGAAATTGAGATTGACGGCAAAACCATGCTTTGCAAACTAATTTTTGTCCATGAGAAGGAAGAGGCAGTGATTACTTTTCATGACATCTCAAAAGAGAAGGAAGTAGAAAAAATGAAAAAAGATTTTATCTCCAATGTTTCCCACGAATTGAAGACTCCGCTAACAGCCATCAAGGGTTTTGCCGAGACCCTGGAAGGAAGACTTGAAGACGAGAACAGAAGATACCTGGAGATAATAAGGAGGCATACAGAGAGACTCATCAATATCGTCAATGATTTGCTGTTTCTTCATGAGGTTGAAGAGGCGCACCTAATGGAGATAGAAGATATTAACCTTATAGAATTATTAAAGGAACTTCTTGAGATATTTGAGGGAAAATTAAGAGAGAAAAATCTTGAACTTGAGTTTAAAGCAGAGCCTGAGCTTCCTTTCCTTAGAGGGGATCGATTCAAACTTGAACAGCTCTTTTTAAATTTGATAGATAATGCCATAAAATACACTGAAAAAGGTAAAATTACCGTAGAGGTCAAGAAAAGCGACCCATATCTATCAGTGATGATAGAGGACACAGGAATAGGAATCGCAGAAGAGCACCTTTCCCGGATTTTTGAAAGATTTTATGTAGTAAGTAAATCTCGGGCAAGAAGTGCTGGAGGAACAGGACTCGGACTTTCTATTGTCAAGCATATAGCCCTTCTTCATGGAGGGAAGGTAAACGTAGAGAGCGTTGAAGGTAAGGGAAGTAGATTCACCGTTCTTCTACCTTATTAAAAATGTCGACGACAAAAGCCTGGCCTTTGGTTTAATTTGCTTAATTCTTTTAAAACAGTCCAATCAAGGAAAACGAAATGTAGAGAGCCATGCTTTTTTCTAAAATTAAATTCTTTTTCTCACTTTAACCTTATAAAATTTTTTTCATCAAACTTTTTTGTGGTTAAAAACGTTAAGTTTTGAGATGTTCTATAATTTGTTCAGCTAATCAACCAAAGAGATTTCATTGTTTAAGAGATGATGGAATTAATATTAAGGGGATTCGAAAGGCTTCATTATCAATTTGAATCAAAGAATCTTCGTCAAAAGGCATCCTGCATATTTGCTCTGATCAATTTAATTTTTCGGGATTATGAGTAAAAATTCCAAAAGAGCTAAAACGCTGTGATCGGAAATTTAAAAATTTAACTAACATTTTACCCTTCCTTAATTAAAACTTAACAATTAATCCTTATCCTCAAATCTGGTTTTATAGAGCCTCAAATTCATTCCCTTCATGGATTGAAGGAAAAAAAGGCGCGCCGGAACGAAAAGAGCCTTAAAACCAGAACAAAATTCAGGAATTAAGGAGGAAAAAATGAATGAAGAAAAAACCCAGAAATTCAAAATGATTAGGATTTTCGCTTTTTTCTTACTTTTCATTCCTTGCTTTGCCAAAGCCCAACAGACATTCAACACCACCATTTACTTCGATTATGGCATGTTTCTTACTAAAAGAGGTCCGCTCACTTCGAATCCAAAAAGCAATTATCTTGCTTTCCGCAGAGCCTACTTCACCTATGAGAATAAAATTAACGATAATTTAAAATTTCGCTTTCGCTATGATGCAGATAATACGGCAAATATTACTTCTATAGACTTTACTAAGGGTTTGACAAAGAAAGATGACAAGTTGCGTCCCTTCATCAAACACCTTTATTTTGAGTACGCCGGACTTCTTCCAAACTCAAACCTCAGGGTTGGTATGACTGAGACGATTCAATACAAGATTGCTGAAGACCGCTGGGGCTATCGAAGTGTGGCTAAAACATTGATGGATAATTACAAGGACATGACTGGTGTGGATGTGGATGCACCTTCAGCCGACCTAGGAATAAGTTTTAACAAAAACATTGCCAAGCAGTTACGTTTCACATTTATGGTAAGTAACGGTGAAGGCTATTCACATGCCGAAAAGGATAAATATAAAAAATTTGCTGCCAATCTTCATTTTATCCCAATAGCAGGTCTGTCGTTTGTTGGCTATATCGATTACGAAAAGCAGGATGCAGAAAACTCAGCCATGACTTATAAGGTAGATGGTTACATGGAGATGGTCCGAAAATTAACCATAGGGGCAGAATATTTTATCTATAAAAATGACAAAAACCTCACCGCTGAGATGGAAAGATTTGATGTCTTAGGATTTTCAATCTTTAGCCGCTATACAGTAATTGAGGGATCCCTCTCTTTATTTGCAAGATTCGACCTATATGAGCCAAATAGTTCTTCAAAATCTGATGAAATGAATCTTATCATCGCTGGCTTCGACTTCTCACCCTGGGATAAAAGCATGAAGATTCAGCCAAACATCTGGTACCGTGCCTATGCTGATAAGGCAAAAAAAGACGATGTTATTTTTAACATCACTTTCTTCCTCTCCTTTTAAGGGAGGAATTTATGGAAAGCAAAAATGAAAAACTCAAGAAAAAGGAGGTTTTAAATGAAAAGATTGATTACAATTCTAACTTTAAGCCTCATGGCTTTGAGTATGGCTTCTGAACCGTCTTCTGTCGGGAAAAAAATGATTCAGATAAAAGGCTCTGATACCATGGTGAATATTGTTCAGATTCTTGCCGAGAAATACATGACTCTAAATCCGGGAGCAGCCATCGCGGTCTTAGGAGGTGGGTCGGGTACAGGAATTTCGGCGCTCATTAACAGAACTTGCGATATTGCAAATCATTCCCGAGAATGGAAACAGAAAGAGATTGACCTTGCCTGGGAAAAAGGCATCAAGCCTCGCTTCTTTATCATCGCTGTTGACGGGTTGAGTATCATTGTCAATGAGAAGAACCCCATCGAAAAGCTTACCATGGAAGAGCTTGGAGCCATTTACCGCGGAGAGATAAAAAACTGGAAAGCCTTTGGTGGTCCGGATAAAACCATCTCCCTCTATGGTCGTCAATCTAATTCTGGGACTTATGTGTTCATTCAGGAGCATGTGCTCGGGAATAAGAATTATTCCCCTGAGATGAAAGAGATGAATGGAAATGCACAAATCATAGAAGGAATTCTCCAGGATGAGGATGGGATTGGCTATGTCGGTGTTGGTTACCTCTTTGATAGAGATGGGAAGATACGCAAGGGAATTAAGGTCTTAAATATAGCCAAAGATCACAATTCTCCTGCTTTTTCACCTCTGGATAAAGAAGCCGTAGATAGGGGAGATTATCCTGTGGCAAGGCCACTTTATCAAGCCACAAACGGCAAACCAAGTAGAGATGTTGCTGACTTCATTGCCTTTGAAATAGGTCCTGAAGGCCAGAAGATAGTCGAAAGAGAAGGGTTTTTCACCATAGGTGTGAAACACAGAGAAGAGAATGAAAAAAACCTGAAGTAAAACCCCTACCTGAGGAGCGAGGTGAAGCCAGCTATGAAAAATTTTAAATAGGGGGAGAGGCTTCTCCCCCCTCCTTTTAATTTTAAGAAGAACGTGAGAATGAAAGAGCTTTTATTTTGAGCGGAGTTGGAGATGAAATGGTTGGGTAAAAAACCAGGGTATTTGCTCCCTTACTTGAGTCTTATTGAAAAGCTCTTGAGTGATTCAGAAAAGAATGCAGTTCTAAAAGGTGATAAAGAGAAACCCCATTTCTTGAAGAAAAAGACAATCTTAAAGCGCTGGAAAGAGGAAGCAATTAAGTCTTTTTTCTTTGCTAATGGGATACTTGCGGTAGCCATCCTTTTTGGAATTTTTACTCTCCTTCTTGCCACAGCCATTCCCGCCTTCAAGGAAATTCCAGTGGGTGAGTTCTTCACTGGGAAAATGTGGGATCCGACTTCCCCGGAAAAAGAGCAATACGGAATTCTTTCCATGATGGTGAGCACTTTAATGGTAACTTCAGGAGCCCTCGTCTTAGCCATTCCCATAGGTCTTGGTGTTGCAGCCTATCTTTCTGAAGTAGCAAGCTGGAGGGTAAGGGAAGTTGTGAAACCAATCATCGAGATTCTGGCAGGTATACCCTCAGTGGTGGTGGGATTTTTAGGCATAGTGCTTTTTGGACCTATAATTGCCAGGATATTTAAGACTGGGCATGGCTTGAATGCCGCTAATGGATGTTTTCTTCTGGCTATTATGGCTCTTCCCACTATCATCAGCATCTCTGAGGATTCTTTGAATTCAGTCCCTCAATCATATTCTGAAGCCTCATTTGCCCTTGGAGCAACGAGATGGCAGACTCTTGTGCGAGTTAAAATACCAGCTGCGCTCTCGGGAATAATAGCCTCCTTCATGCTCGGCATGGGAAGAGCGATAGGAGAGACTATGACGGTTCTGATGGCCACTGGAAATGCACGTTCTTTCCCCCATGGGTTTCTCGATTCGATCCGTACCATGACAGCAAATATCGCCATTGAGCTTGGCGAAGTCCCTTACTTTACCACGCACTATTATGCTCTTTTTGCCATTGCCCTGATTCTTTTCATCTTGACATTCATAATCAATCTTATTGCTGATGTTATTCTTCACAAATACCAACAGAGAGAACAATGAAGAAAAAAAAATTTACTCAGTTTCTCGGGTTTTTGCTGTTACGTGCCTGTCTTTATTTTGTTCTGGCTGTCCTACTCCTCTTTATTTATGACATAGGTAAAAAAGGAGGGGGAGTCATAAGCCTAGAGTTTCTTACTCAGCCTCCACGAAGAGGAATGACCGAGGGGGGGATTTTTCCAGCTATAATGGGAACTTTTTTAGTTACTATGGTCACTGCAGCGCTGGCTATACCGCTTGGAATGTTTGCTGCTATATATCTCAATGAATACGCTAAGCAAACAAGATTAACGCGTATAATCCGCCTCTCGATTCGAAACCTTTCAGGAGTGCCTTCTATTGTCTTTGGTCTTTTTGGAGTCATTCTTTTTGTCAATGTGCTTCGTTTTGGGACTTCAATTCTTTCGGCAGGGCTGACACTTGGACTCCTTACCCTTCCTTGGACTATTACAGCCAGTGAAGAAGCTCTAAAAACAATCCCCAATTCTTATCGTGAAGGAGCCCTGGCACTTGGGGCGAGCAAATGGCAGACAATCCGGACCAATGTCCTTCCCTATGCTATTCCAGGTATGCTCACAGGTGCTGTGCTCGGCCTGGCAAGAGCAGCCGGCGAAACAGCGCCAATTATGTTTACCGGAGCAGCCTTTTATCTTCCTTATTTGCCAAAATCTTTGTCTGATCAGTTTATGGCATTGCCCTATCATCTTTACATCCTGGCTACCCAGCATCATGCAATTCAGCAAGTAAGACCACTTGCCTACGGAACAGCATTAGTTTTGTTAGTCTTGGTACTGGGAATAAATACAGCCTCTATTATCATTCGTTACCGGATGCGGAGGAAGCGGAGATGGTGAAAATTGAGACTAAAGTAAAGATTGAGACTCTTAATCTTAGTTTTTATTATGGTAACTGTAAAGTATTAAAAAATATAAATCTAATTTGCCCTGAGCACAAGGTGACTGCTATCATCGGCCCTTCAGGATGCGGAAAGTCAACCTTCATTCGGACCCTGAACAGAATGAATGATGTAATACCAGGGACAAAAGTCGAGGGGAAAATTTTAATCGATGGAGAGGATATCTATTCTCCAGCGGTAGATGTGGCCGAATTAAGAAGGAGGGTGGGGATGGTGTTTCAAAAACCTAATCCATTCCCAAAATCAATCTTCGATAATGTTGCTTATGGACTCAGAATTAATGGCTTAAAAAAAAGAAGAAGGCTCGAAGAAATAGTTGAATGGAGCCTCAGGGAAGCAGCTCTGTGGAACGAAGTGAAAGATAGATTGAACGAAAACGCCCTCCTTCTTTCTGGGGGTCAGCAGCAAAGACTCTGTATTGCTCGTGCCCTTGCTGTAAGACCAGATGTGATTTTATTCGATGAACCCTGTTCTGCTATCGACCCCATTGCCACAGGACGAATCGAAGACCTAATCCATAAACTAAAATTGAATTACACTGTGGTTATTGTCACTCATAACATGCAACAGGCAGCAAGAGTTTCTGATTATACTGCCTTCATGATGCTTGGAGAATTAATAGAATTTGATGTAACTGAGAAAATATTCACTAACCCAGAAAATAAATTGACCGAAGACTATATTACAGGAAGATTTGGATAGGGGAAAGTAAATGGAAAGACATTTTGATGAGGAATTAAAAGATCTTAAAGAGAAGCTTTTGAAAATGGCTACCCTGGCTGAGGAAGCGATTTCGCTCGCGGTTTCAAGCCTTAAAGAGAGAAAAGAGGAATTGGCTCGTAGGGTATTTGAGGGTGAGGAAATGATTAATTTACTTGATATCCAGATTGACGAAGAATGCATGAAACTCCTCGCCCTCAGGCAACCCATGGCTACAGACCTTCGCTTCATCTCTTCAGCCATGAAAATAGGTAGCGAGCTTGAAAGAATAGGAGACCAAGCGGTGAATATAGCCGAAAGAACGCTTGAACTTCTGAAGCTTCCGATCCTAAAGCCTCTCATCGACATCCCTCGTATGGCAGCTCTTTCTCAACAGATGGTAAAAGACTCTATAAATGCCTTTGTCAACAAGGATGAAAACCTGGCTAGGAATGTCTGCGAGAGAGATGATGAAGTGGACAACCTCAACGACCAGGTCTTCCGTGAACTTCTGACTTACATGATGCAAGATCCCAAGAATATTGAGAGAGCCGTGGGTCTAATCCTTGTCGGGCGCCATCTTGAGAGAGTCGCAGACCATGCTACCAACATAAGTGAGGACGTAATTTATTATTTAAAGGGGAAAACCATCAAGCACCACTATGATAAGAGATAACGAGTTCAGAATTATTTAAAACCGTTTAGGTCTCATTCTTCGGGGAAGACGGCTTAAAATGAGCTTCGATCCAGTTCCTTATCTCATCCCTAACTCTTCTGAAATCTTCAATGGCTTCTTCTTGATGAGCTTCTTTGGCGATAGGACTCTTAAAATTTCTGTGCATTACTCTTTTCCCTCCAGGGAAGAAAGGACACTCCTCTTTTGCCTTATCACAGAGGGTGATGACATAATCAAATTCCTCTCCTTTAAAGGTTTCAATGGGTTTTGAAGAGTGTGAGGAAAGGTCTATTCCTGATTCCTGCATCACTACCTTTGCCAAAGGATGAACTTGTGTAGGATGGGTTCCTGCACTGAAGGCTTCATATGATTCTCCATAGAGATGATTCAAGAATGCTTCAGCCATCTGAGAACGAGAGGCGTTATGAGTGCAGAGGAAAAGTACTTTTTTCTTTAGAGATTTTTTCATCGATGATTCCTTTTCATGAGTCTTTTGGGGGATTTAAAAGTTTTTTTTTCCTTTTTTAAGGCTCTGTAGAGGAGGTAAATAAACCCGCCCCAGCTTATTCCCAGGAAGATTAATATCCAGAGGATGAGTCTCATTTTAATCTCCCTCCTCCTGGTTACTCTTTATTCTCTGGGAGAGGGAACCGCTGAAGATGAGCAGAATAGCGATTAAAATTGACCATTGAAAAATTATCGTGCCGAGATTGGAAACTTTGAATGGCATCCACCAGGTTTGAGGATACGACTTTATTGCCTGATACATCCACCATAGGAGGAGGACAATAAATACTAAAGGAGAGACGTATCTTATAATACAGCTCCACCACCTGCCCATTTTCAACTCTGATTCTGGGTTGATGATTTCCTTTCTCAGTTTTTCTGCTCCATATTTCCAGACGGCGAGGATGATAAAAAAACCACTGAGAAGCAATGCTAGTCCCCAGACCCAGTCTTGATTGTCAAGAAAAGATGGAAAAAGGGCAGAAGGAAGGCCGAGGATAAAACAGGTAAAGACAGTAAGGATAGCGCTTTTTTTTCTTTTAACTCCTGCGTCAATAAGAGTCTTTGTGCCCAATTCCGCCATGGCCACTAAAGAGCTTAGAGCAGCAAGGGCCATTGCCAGGAAAAAAAAGGGAGCGATTATTGAGCCACCCGTCATCTTGGAAAAGAGATGGGCCAGGGAAATAAAGGTTAAGCCGGTGTTTCCGCCTGCCATTATAGAACGCGCCTCTTCTAAGGTAGGAGAGAGTGCGAATACAGTGGGGATAACGGCAAGTCCTGCAAGAAGCGCCACTGACTGGTCTCCAAACCCGACTATCAGGCTATTTTGAGGAATATCTTCCTTTTTTCTGGCATAAGTGGCGTAGGTAAACATCAATCCCCACGCAGCACCCGTCGACCAGGCAGATTGAGTGAAAGCCTGAAGCCAAGTTGAAGGGTGGAGGAGCTTAGCCCATTCCGGAATGAAAAGATAGATGAGACCTTCTTTTGCCCCCGGTAGTATCACGGCTCTTGCTGCGGCAATGAAGAGAAAAACGAAAAGCGAAGGAATCATTACTTTCATTACTTTTTCTACCCCCCCTTTGATTCCCTTGAGGATTATTACTCCGCATATGACGATAGAAATAAAATGGAAGAGAAGGACCTGCCAAGGTGATTTAAGGAATGAGTTCCAGAGAGCAGAGGTGTCAACTTCCTCTTTAAATGCCCCTTTGAGAGAGAGCAAAAAATATTTTAGACACCATCCAGTCACTACCGAATAGTAGAAGGCAATGAGCATACAAACTGCCGTCATCCAGCCGCCCATCCAAGTAAATTTTTTGCCCATGAAATCTCTGAATCCACCCAGAGGTGCAAAACGAGTCGTTCTCCCCATTGCCATTTCACTCATAAGAAGAGGTGCTGACCATAAAAAAAGGGCAAGTGTGTAAGCAAGAAGGAACGCTCCTCCTCCATATTGAGCAGCCATCCTGGGGAAACGCCAGATGTTTCCTGTACCCACAGCCATTCCTATGGTTGCGGCAATGAATCCCCACCTTGTTCTAAATTCCTCTTTCTCAGCCAATATCTTAATCCTTCTTAAATTTATCCATATTTATAATCAAAATCATAGAGAAAGACAAGAATAAACTCTGAAAAACTAGGTTGATGATTACTTGGGCATATGAATTTTCGGCTATCAACATCTTGATTTAGTCGCATCTTATAACCGAGAAAATGTCTAATTCTGAATATGTTTTAAACAACCTCTTATCCCCACCAAATAGACTAGGAAATCTACCCTTCGCCTCTTTCACAAATTCGAGAAAAAACCTTCAAACCCTGAAAGCTTCCCATCTCAAGTAGGAAATTTTTTCTTTTTTCTTTAGCTGGCGCTTAATTTGTGATTTCTCTTCCTAATTTAGAGTAGAGGTAAAATTTAAATAAATGAAAAAATATTAAGATTATCCTAGTATCCATGAAAGGAGGGAAAAAATATACACAAGAGAAGTCTTTTATGGTGAAAATCGCTAGTTTTTTAGATTGGCTTAGAAAACATGATGCGTTTCTAAGGAAATGGTTAGTGGGTCAAGATACATTCTTACTTAAAGGTTCTAAAGACCTAGATGATTTAATCAGTCAACAAACCAGAATCGCAAAAAAGTTACTCTAACCTTTTAGCTCTATCACTCCAGATTATTTCTTTGACCTTTAGAGTCCACCAAAACAGAATTCGTGAACTTTCCTCAAGCCTTTATTCGTTTTTTCAAATATCTCAAAGTTATGTGATTCATAAATAACTTTATAAATTAGAATATATTCTTTTTTATTTAGTGAGAATACATCCCACAAAGTCCGCTTATATCCACCTGTCTCAGAGTCTTCTTTGCTAATTTCGACACTTGGACCTAGGACTTTATCTCCTTGAATATAGATAAAACTCTGCCAGAATATTCTCTCTTTATTCAGATCCTCGGGCATAAAGTCTCTAGAATTTATTTCTATTTTATTAAGGATAAAAAAAATAAAATCTCCCCTTTTTGTCTTGATATGATTTTCAATGAGGAGTTCTTTGGCCAGATTTCTGTTTTGACTACCTAAAAATTGTTCGATTATTACTTGAATTTCAGAAATCTGTGTCTCCTTCGTCTGGTCGAACTTCTCGAGAGTTACTTTTCTAGGTGTGTAATAATAGCGCACGACATAAGCACCGTCATTTAGAGTCAAATATTCAAAATAGAACATCTCATCGGCTCTTTCTTCTGAAAGAAAAAAGCGAATGTCGATTTTGCCAAGTTTTTGGTATTGATTAACAGGAACATATTGATAGAGTCCGTCAGGAATTAAATAAATGTGGCGAACATAGTTCTCGAGTTTCTTGAGCTTGGCGGAGATTTCGCCTTCCTGTTGAACCTGGCTTGCCAAATAAAATGCATAAATCATGCCGCAGCCGATAGCCAGAAGATAAATCCTGCTCAATTTATCCTTTCTTTTGCCTCTCTTCTAAGTATTTCTATTTCAGCAAAGATTCTATGTCAAGGGAACAAATTTTTCATATTAATTTTTAATATCCAAGGGGAAGGATTGAGATAGAGTCATAACCCCCAAGATGGATCACCACTCAAGTCTGACCATAAAGAATGCAATAGATTTATGAGGCCTGAAGTTTAAGAAGAGAGCGAGAAAAAAAGAGGCTGTGTGCAGAGGAAATTGCTTCGGGAAAAATCATAGCTTTATTTATCTAATTATTCTTACTTTTTTATTTTACTTCAATAAATACTTATCGTGTTCAGGAAAAGGGTATCTTTATCTTTTAATTTCATAGCTTTTTTATCACCCCAAAAAAGTATTTACAGAGAAGTAAATTTAATATATATCAAAATTTTGTTTAAAATTGAGGTGGAGGCTTGATGAGAAAAATATTGAGCGTATTTTTTTTGATTATTATTCTAGCTTACCTAGCTTACTCTCATGGCTTTCTGAAAGATAGCGAGGAAGAGAGGGATTTTGATTTAAATGGATATATAAGGAGTCTGGGCTATGCAGGCAAAAGACCTCTCTCAAATTCGGGCGAAATAAAGAGTGCTTATGGAGAAGCCTCGCTTAAATTCCGGGCAAGAAAAAGTGGCTTTGGAGATGCCTTCGCCGAAATCCGCTTCAGAGAAGGATATGAATTTAAGAGTGAAATTACAGAGTTCAATCTTCGTGAAGCATATGTGAACATTTATGCCGGAAAATTCGATTTTAGAATCGGACATCAGATAGTTGCGTGGGGGAGAGCCGATGGAATTAATCCCACAGATAATATAACACCAAAAAATATGCTCATCCGGTCTCCTGAAGAGGATGATAGAAGGGAGGGAAATTTTCTTATTCGCTCTTTCTATAACCTCCTTCCTTTGAGACTCGAACTTGTCTGGATTCCATCATACAGAGCCTCCGTAGTGCCTACAGAACTCATCTCTTTTCCAAAAGGAATTTCTTTGAGCAAACCCCAGTATCCAGAAGCAACATTTGCGAATAGCGCTTTCGGTTTGAGAGCAAATTTCGAATTTTCGTGGATAGACGGTTCGTTCTCTTATTTTAATGGACATAATCCATTTCCAGGCATTGCATCAGGGACTCCGATCTTCACTCCTCAGGGTTTATCTCTTGAAATCTTCCTCAAGTCATATCGAATGCATGTCTTCGGTTTAGATTTTCAAACAACAATTCAAAAGACCTATGGTCTAAGAGGAGAATTCGCCTGCCGCATACCTCATGGAGATCATAAAACAGAAATTCATATTCCAAACCCAGAAATTCAGCTTGTTCTAGGAATAGAGAAGGAATTTCCTCAAGACTTGAGCTTAATTGCTCAGTATGTGGGAAAGTATGTATTTAAATTTGAAGAACTGAGGAGACCAGCCGAGCTTTTTCTCCTTCCCGTCTATGAAATCGAAAGCAAAAACAGAATGATATCATCCCAGCTTCACAGGCATAGCCATTCTCTCTTTTTCAGGGTAGGGAAGGCTCTCGCTCATGAAACGATGAAAATTGAATTTGTAAGCCTGTTTAATGTAACAAGCAAAGAAGCCATGATGAGACCAGAATTTACCTGCGAGATAACTGATGACTTAAACTTTACCACTGGGATTGAGGTTTTTTCTGGACCGGATGAGACTCTTTTTGGAACCATAGACTCAACCCTGAATTCGATATTCTTCCAGTTGAAAGTTCATTTTTAGGGCGAAGTGGAAAATGAATGTCAGGATGAAAGGCACTAGAAAAAAACATTGGATTCAAAGGTTATTCTGGAGTTTGAATAAGGGAGATTCCAAGTGAAACAAGGGGAAATGTGGCATGATTTAATCTTACTTCGAAAATTGAGCAGGGCTTCTAAAAACTAAAATGGATGATTTTTTCAATAACATGGATAAAATTCATGAAACTTTAAAGGAAGAGGATAACTCCTCTGAAAAATGAATGAATCTCCCTTTAAAGGATTTATTAAATTGGTAAGCGAAAAAATCAAGCTTGCCCTTGTTAATTCCAATGAATTCTCTTTTAAAGTTCTAGAGGTTGCGGGCTTAAAAGTCTCTCGAATCTCTGTACTCATTAAAAAGGAAGCCTCGATTATCCAGAAACTGGGCTTCAATTCTGAAGGTTTGCAGCTCTTAAATATGATTATTCCAGTCCCTGTGTATGTTATGACCAGCCACCTTAGGATAGGGCACGCGTTGAATCTTTTCTGTAGAGAAGAATTCGATGATAAAGAGCATGAGAAGCTTTGAGAAACAATAAAAAGTCACCTTTTCTTCGAGACAAAAGGGCTCTTAGAAAATTGTTTTTAAGAGGATAAGGTATCACGATGAAAAACTTCGCTTCTTGGGTCATAAAATATCGTTTTACGATTATTGTCTTATTTAGTGCTCTTTCTATTATTTTTGGAATAAACATTCCCAAGGTAAAGATAGAGCCCGAGATGAAAGCCATGCTTCCCAAAAATATGGAATCTAGGATGAATACAGAACAAATCGATGAAATTTTTGGTGGCACAGATATGCTCATGGTTGTGATTAAGTCTGAAGATGTCCTTAAGAGAGAAACTCTAGAAAGGGTAAAAAAAATCTCGAGAGAAATGAAACGAGTAAACGGTGTGGATAAGGTGCTTTCACTTTTCGAGTTGAAAAGTATCAAAGGAGAAGATGGGACAATGGTCGTAAATCCCGCGGTAAAGAGCATTCCTCAAACAAACGAAGAAAAGGAAAGCTTGAGGAAAGAAATTGAAGAGAATGACTTAGTTTATGGAAGTGTGGTTTCTAAAGATTTCACTCTGACAGGAGTGATTGCCCTTCTTAAGTCCAATGTTTCTGATAGGGAAGTCCTAGACGAAATAAACAGAATTATCCACAGAAATCCAGGTAAAGAAGAGGTCCTTATCGGAGGTCTTCCTCATCTTCGAGTCCAGGTGACTAAAAGCATTCAAAAAGACCTGAAGAGATTCCTTCCTCTTGGCGTTTCTATCATGCTCATCTTTCTTCTTTTCTGTTTTAAGCAATTAAGAGGCGTGGTTTTGCCCTTTTTAATCGTCATCATGTCAATAATGTTTTCAATGGGGTTGATCCATTTTCTGGGCTGGAAGATCCATGTGATCACCGTAATCCTGCCTGTGATGTTGATTGCAATTGCCAATGATTATGGAATCCATCTTATTGCTCGCTACCAGGAGTTACTATCCCTTAAGATTAAATATACAAGGAAAGAGCTCGCAGAGACGATCTTTTCTTCCATGAGTGCACCTGTATTATTCACAGGACTGACCACAATCAGCGGGATGCTTTGTCTCATGGGACATTTTGTTGTCCCTGCCCGACAGCTTGGTATTCTTGCTTCTGCAGGCATCTTTTTTGCTCTAACAGCCAGTCTTTTCATGATTCCTGCTCTCATTTCCTTAATCCCTGAACCAAAGAGACTTAAGGTGAAAAATTCTTCTAATTTTACTTTCGGGTCTCTAGAGAAGATTTTAAGCTTCATTGGCGATTCAATTGTCTCCAAGCCAAGAGTCATGGTCGTGATGTTCCTCATTTTAACGGTTCTTCTCTCCTGTGGAATATTTTTTCTGGTCATAGATACTGACCCAAATAGATATTTTCCGCGTGATCATCCTGTAGTGTACGCTTCTGAGATAATCAACAGGAATCTCGGAGGTGCTCAGAATGTATCGGTGGTCATTGGAGGTGATATTAAGGATCCAAGGCTGATGAGAAAGATAGATGAACTTGAGAGGAGAATTGAGAAGATTCCTGAAGTTGGCCTTACAAACTCGATCGCACGCGTTCTTCGCCAAATGAGCCGTGCTTTAAATGATAGGGGAGAGGAAGGCTATGATAAGATTCCTACCACTCGAGATGCAATAGCTCAATATTTCGAACTATATGCGATGAGTGGGGACCCGGAGGATTTCGAAAAACTGGTCGATTTCCCTTATCAAAATGCATTAATCACTGCCCGAATTAAGACAGGAAGTACCCATAAAATCAACAAAGTCTTAGAAGAAATAAAAAGCATGGTAAAAAACGACCGGGATGTTAAACTCATAGGTGGGTTTGGAGCAATACTTTCTCAGATTGCAAAAAAGATAGTAAGCGGCCAGCTTATCTCATTACTTATGGCAATTGTAGTTATCGGGATTTTAATCATTCTTCTATTTCGTTCCTTTGTCGCAGGCCTTATTTCATCTCTTCCTCTTGCCCTTTCCGTGAGCATTCTTTTCGGTCTTATGGGAATCTTCGGTATCGAACTAAACATTTCCACAGCCATGCTTTCTTCTATTATGATTGGGGTGGGGGTTGACTACACCATTCATTTTCTCTGGAGATACAGGGAGGAAAGGCAAAACGGTCTTTCTCCAGAAGAAGGGGTCAAGAAAACTCTGAGCACTACTGGGAGGGGGATTGTTTTCAATGCCTTTTCGGTTATTATAGGGTTTGTTATTTTGTTCATTTCCAGTTTCTTACCTGTTCGCTTTTTCGGGTTCCTGGTTGTGGCTTCCATCTTTTCTTGTCTTTGCGGTGGGATAGTTCTGGTTCCTTCCCTCAGTCTTCTCTTTCGCCCGAAATTTCTTGAACCGTCAGGGAAGAAAACCAAAGGCCGGTGAAGGCTGATTGAGATTAAATAGGGTGTATGTTATTTAAATTTATAGGTAGAACTTGAAAAATATTCTATACTCTTAAGGAGAGTTTAATGAAAATAAGAAAATTAATTATTCTTTTTTCAGTTCTCTTCTCTGCTTCGAGCGGAATTTCTTTCCAGGAAAACCTAACTGCTAAGCAGATAGTCGACCGAGCCTTTAAGGCCACAAAACTCGAAGGTTCTGAATCTTTATCGACAATGACCATAATCGATGAGAAAGGGAGGGAAAGGGTAAGAAAAATAAGTGCTCTTTCTAAACTTTATGATAACGGAAGCACGGAAAAAAGATTGATCCGCTTCCTTTCCCCAGCTGACGTTAAGGGGACAGGACTCCTGACATACGATTATGAAGATAAGGAAGATGATATCTGGCTCTTCATGCCAGCTTTAAGGAAGACGAGGAGAATTGTAAGCAGCGAAAAAGCCAAGAACTTCATGGGAAGTGAGTTTTCTTATGCCGATATGACTCCTTCGAGATTGGATGATTTTAATTATCGACTTCTTGATGAGAAAGAAATTGGAGGTGTGTCCTGTTGGGAGATTGAAATCTCCCCTCTCAATGAAGACATAGCCGAAGAAAACGGATTTTCAAAAAGAATCGTCTTCATTGCTAAACAGGACTTTATCATCAGAAAAGCCATTTATTATGACTTAGATGGGGAACTCCACAAGGAGCTTGAGGTAAAAGAAGTAAAAGAAATCGATACCCAGAATCATAAATTTAGACCCGTCCACATGGTCATGGTCAACAAACAGAATGGCCGCCAATCTATTTTGAAGGTTGATGAGATTCAATTGAAATCTGATTTGAAAGATGAATACTTTACCATGAGATATCTCGAAAGGGTTTAAGATGTAAAATTATTTGTAAGGAAGTGAGGTTGAAAATGAAAGAAAGGTTAATAGGAACAGCTCTTCTGATAATTTTCCTTTGTAGCTGTGCTCCAGGACCTAACAAGCTGGAAAAAATACCCAACGAAGAGGGGAAGATTTCAGGATTCTGGAAGGGACTCTGGCATGGCCTCATAGCTCCGATAACTTTCATAATCTCAATTTTCACCAACAAAGTAAGAATCTATGAGGTTCACAACTCCGGTTTCTGGTATAACTTTGGCTTTGTTCTCGGTGCAGGTCTTTTCATGAGTGGGGGAATCTTTAGATTCAAGAGGAAGAGGCATAAAATCTGCACCTGACTTCGTTAGATAAAGCTTTTAGCGGACAATGGGAGAGGCACTTGGGTTTAGAGGGTTTATCCTCACTGCAAGAGAATAGAGGAAAGGATATTTTTCTTTAAGGTGAGAGGTATAGGCAATCCATTCTTCTATTATCAATGAACAGGCTCTTTTAAGGTCACCTGCTAAATGTTCATAATCAGATTGGGGAAGGTTCTCAAGCTCTCGTCCCCTGAGAGTAAGCTCTTCACTAAGATGGAAAACAGCCCAGAGAAAATCAGTAAAGTGTTCGTGTTCGAGGAGGTTCGGATTCTCAAGGAGCCGAAGCATGAAGGATTGCTTTTCATGAAGAAAATTTCTTAGTTCAGCAAGTTTAAGGGGCTCAACCTTTATTTCATAAGAGAAGCTTTTAGCGGATTTAAGAGCCTCTCTGAATTCCTTTTTACCCCATCGGGTATCAATTAGCATTTTCTCCTTGAGAGCATCGGTCCCTATCATGAATTCTGAAAGTCTTTTCAGGAGCTCAAGCCCTACCTCGCTGAAAAAGGCTCCAATTACCATGTTTAATTTTTTAAGAATCATCTCTTTTTCACGTTTGGTCAGCAGGCGTTCAATCAGAATAATGACGAGTAATACATCGAGAAAAAGGAACCCAAAATCTCCTATCATATAGATAAAGATATGATGCAAATCGCGGAATATTAAATAATGGAGTGTGTAAGTGAGACTAGAAGCGAAGATGAGGATTATGGTTATCGAGACTGTCCAAGATATAGACTTTTTCATTTTCTGCCTCCTTTTAGGAGCTCTTAATTTAAGTTGGAACAGTATTTATTTAAAAGCAATAAAAATTTAAGCCTTAAATAAATTCTATTGTTTTTCTGCGATTCATTGATTCTACCAAAATTTGATCTTCTTTTTGGCTTTTATGGTTATTCTTAATTTTGCCCATACTAAAATTTTTTGCCAAGATTATGTAAATTCTTTAGGAAAATCTGGACCTTGTATGGTATAATTTTTAGCCATTAAAAAAAAGGTTAAAAATGCCATTCATAGATAAAGAATGTAAAAGGATTGAGGTTAATGAGGAAGGATTCCTTATCAAGCCTGAGGAATGGGACAGGCAGGTGGCAGAGATTTTAGCCAGAGCCGAAGAAGGTATAGCAGAATTAACTGAGGACCACTGGGCTGTGATTAATTATATTCGCGAGTATTATAAAGAAAAGAAGATGGCTCCAATGATCAGAAAGCTCTGTCAGCACACAGGCTTTTCTCTACGTTATATCTATCAGCTCTTTCCTTCTGGACCTGCAAAAGGGGCATGTAAAATTGCAGGTCTACCCAAACCTGATGGATGCGTTTAAATCAATAAGAGAATGCTTTCCCTTTTGAGAATCGCAGCCATTATTTCTTCAATTTTTGCCTTTGTGTCTTTATTTATTCAGGTTCTTAAGACAAGAAATTACGGTCGAAAATCACTGTATTCAATACCTCAAGGGAGACTCAGAAATGGTCTTTTCTATGCTTTTGGCAAAGGAATGCTTCCCTGGGAGAAAGAAAGCACCCGAAATCATCTTCCTTCTTATCTGGCCGGGATTGTTTATCACTTGGCTATTTTTTCCGCACTACTCTATTTTTTCTCCTTGATTTTGTCATTCAAAATAAATATCCATTTCATTTTTTTGCTAAGGATCCTTCTCTTCTCTGGGTTTATTTGTGGTCTTGGCCTCCTTTTTAAAAGAATCATAATTCCTGAGTTGAGGTGGATGAGCGTTGCCGATGACTTTGCTTCTAATATCCTTGTCGACCTCTTCTTATTGAACTCTCTTATTGAGAGTTTAATTGAGGGATGGAGAGCGTTTTTCTTCATCTCTTCTATTTTGATGTTCATCTACATACCTCTTGGAAAAATCCGACATTGCTTCTTCTTTTTCCTGGCCCGAATTCATTTTGGTCTGTTTTATGGAAGGAGAGCAGTTTTAGTCCCCTGGAAAAAAAGAGTATCATGAATGAAAAACCTGAGATTAAAAACATCGCAGCTGAAAAGGATAAAAAAACCTTTCGCCTAGACCTAGACAAAGAGAAATTAGAAAAAGCTTTACGTTTATTCAAATTAAAAATCAAAACTGAAGATGTTGCTTACCTGAATGCTTGTGTTCACTGCGGCCTTTGTGCGGATTCATGCCATTATTTCCTTACTGATAAAAATCGTAACTCCATCCCTGGTTACAAACTTGGACTTTTGAGAGATTTATTCAACAGGGAAAACATCTTTCTGGGAAAAATTTTTCCTCGCTGGATAGGAGCAAGGGATTTAAATGAAGACTTAATCGAAAATTGGATAGACTCTCTTTTTGGGAGATGTAGCTTATGTGGGAGGTGCAGTCTCAATTGTCCAATGGGGATTAACATTGCTTATCTTATTCGGTTGGGCAGAGGAGTGCTTTCTGGGTTGGGGCTTGTTCCTGAGAGTCTTCAGCGAGTAGTCGATATTGCCTTGGAAAAAGGGAATAACATGGGTATTGATGAAGAAGAGTGGAAAGAAACAGTAAAATGGTTGGAGGAAGAATTGAGGAAAGAAGTAAATGACCCCGCTGCTTCTCTTCCCTTGGATAGGAAAGGGGCAAAGATTCTTTATGTCCTTAATCCAAGAGAACCGATGTTTTTCCCTCTCTCATTGCTTGCTGCAGGGAAAATATTTTATGCTGCAAAAGAAAGCTGGACCCTCTCCACAAAAAATTTTGATGTTACGAACTACGGATTCTACACTGGTGACGATGAGTCAGCCGCACACATCGCAAAGAGACTTGTAAGCGAGATGGAAAAATTGAAGATTGAGATACTTGTCCTTTCTGAGTGCGGCCATGGCTTCAACTCTAATCGTTGGGAAGCGCCCGAATGGCTAAGGATGAGATATGACTTTGAAGTGAAGAGTATTCTGGAAGTAATTGCAAGCTATCTCCGTCAGGGCAGAATCAAACTTGATCCAGCAAAAAACCAGAAGATTTATACACTCCACGACCCTTGTAACCTTGTACGCTTTGGAGGCGTAATTGAAGAGCAAAGGTACATCTTGAAGAATAGCGTCTTGAATTTTAAAGAAATGAACCCAAACCGAGAGAAAAATTTCTGCTGTGGTGGAGGAGGAGGGCAACTTTCTCTGACACCCTTTGCTGAAAGAAGAATAAAGGCCGGAAAGATAAAAGCAGAACAAATACGAAAAACTGGGGCACAAGTAGTCGTAGCTCCCTGCCACAATTGCATCGACCAAATCATGGAGTTAAATAAACATTATGATCTTAGAATTGAAGTTCTTACTGTGGCAGAAGTAGTCGCCTCCGCCTTAAAACTTAACCGAAATAGAGTTTAATTCTTCTACCTTTGATGGATTAAAAAAAAATTCTGTTTATTGAGAAATTTTTATTATCTTTTTCTAGATTTAGCGATTTCCTTCACTGCTTCGATAGCAATCTTAATTTGGGCCTCTGTGTTGAAGGGACCGATTCCGAATCTAACCGCTCCATGAAGTTCGATTGTCTTTAGTTGCTCATGAACCAGAGGAGCACAATGGAGGCCTGTCCTACACGCGATGTTGAAATCAACATCCAGAATAGTCCCTGTGTTCAAAGCTTCGATGCCATCGACATTAAAAAGGAAATTGCTGATATGATTGTTCAAATCCTCTTGACAGTAGAGGGTGACACCTTCAACATCTTTCAGACCATCTCTGAGCATTGTAGTCAAATTCATTTCGTAATTGTAGATGTTTTTTAAGCCTTTTTTGAGAATCCATTTAAGTCCTGCGTTTAAGCCAGCTATTCCAAGCACATTCGGGGTCCCATATTCAAGCCTGTAAGGATATTCGTCAAGATGAGTGCGGATGGCAGATTTTACTCCTGTCCCTCCTGCACGCGTATGCCTAATCTCAATTCCCTCCCTGACATAGAGTCCGCCTATTCCGGTAGGTCCGAGGAGCGACTTGTGACCGGTGAACACTACGACATCTACATTTTGCTCTTCTATGTCTATGGGAATTTTTCCTGCTGATTGAGAGGCATCTATGACAAAAGGAACTCCCTTCTCTCGACAATGCTTCCCGATTGCTTTTATCGGCTGTATAGTTCCAATTACGTTCGAAGCATGGTTGACGATGACAAGTCTAGTATTCTTTTTAAATTTCTTTGGGAAATCATCGGGGTCAACAAATCCCTTGCTGTCAAAACGAATGTAATCAAGCTCAACTCCTTGATATTTATAAAGATGATAAAGTGGTCTGAGAACGGAGTTATGCTCGATTGTCGTGGTTATGGCATGATCTCCTGGTTTGAGTATTCCGTTAATGACAAGGTTGAGCGCATCGGTAGAATTATATGAAAAACAAAGACGATTAGGGTCTTTACCGTTAAAAAAATCTGTCAAGAGTTTTCTAGTTTCTTCCACAAGTTCTCCAGTTTGCACACAGAGGTCATAGCCAGACCGACCGGGATTTACACCAAAATTTCTATAAAAGGTATCCATAAAAGTATATACTTCTTCAGGTTTAGGGAAGGAAGTTGCGCCATTATCAAGATAAATGAATTGATTATTCATACTCGTTCTTTCCTCCTTGCCTGGTTGACTCAAAAAATTAATTTTGAAATTGTCTTGAGTAAGAAAATTTATCTTAAATTTTTACCAAAAATCAAACTCTTTTTTTTTATATTAATATTCACCCGTAAGGAAAAATCTTTTTTAATCGAATCGAAGAAGTTGACATATATTTAAGTCTTAGAATAAAATTTAATTCCCATAAATGCGAATCTCAAATTAAATCTAGCACATAAGCGGGGAGGAGACTTGATTTTAAAAGATAACGATAAGGTTAAGGAAGAATATCTTGAGGAAGAAGGAATAAAGGGAGTCTACCGAAAGATTCTTCTCGGTCTTGAAGATGGCTCAGAAGAAATCATCATGAGGCTTTTTAAAATTCTTCCAGGAGGCTATACCTATTTTCACCAGCATGATTATGAACATTTAGTCAAGGTGGAAAAGGGAAGAGGGATAGTGGTTGATGGTGAGGGAAAAGAAATAAATATTCAGGAAGGGCAGAGCTTATTCATCAGAAAGAATGAGAAACATCAATTCAAAAATCCTTTCCAGGAGCCATTTGAATTTTTATGTATCATAAAGAACCCCGATAAGTAAATAGGTTTATTTTCTTTGAAAATGAAGTTCAATACCAATAAAGCGATCGAGTTTCTCCTAGCTCGAGGAAACCTTCCCATCCTTTACTGGTTAAAAAAAGATATCCTTGAGGTACCTGTGGAACGTGAAAGCAAGAACCTTCAGAAATTCGCAGAGAGAATAAGAATTCTCGAGGAACAAAGACAAAACGGAGGGTGGTGCAAGAAGCCACATCAAAGCCCGCCACGATGGGAAAAGACTTTTTATATAGTTGATACCCTGAAAAATGCATTCAGGCTTTTTGATTATGGGTGTACTTTGCGCGACGATGGTATCCAGAAGGCGATTAAATTCTTATATTCGACTCAGACAGAAGAAGGAGATTTCCGTGGTGCTTATCTTAATGAATATGCTCCCACTTACCATGCTCTCACCCTTGAAGTGCTGTGCTTGTACGGACTGGATAGTGATAAAAAAACTCAAAAGGGATTTCAGTGGCTCATTGAAAACAGGCAAGAGGATGGAGGGTGGGTAATTCCTTATCGAACAATCGAAAAAGAGGAATTGAGAAACCGCTACAATTTTAATGCTCAAGCCTCTCTTGAGCCCATAAAACCAGATAGAAAACAGCCTTTTTCCCATCTGGTTACAGGGATGGTGCTCAGGGCTCTCGCCTCTTCACCAACATGGAGAAAGCATGAGGTCACAAGGGTGGCAGGAGAGCTTGTGGCGAGCCGTTTTTTCCAAGAGGATAAATATGATGATAGACGTCTCCCTTCGTATTGGGAGGAAATAATCTACCCGTTCTGGGCCACCGATATCCTCAGTAGCCTCGACTCTCTTTCCAAAATAGGCTTCGATGTGAAACACCCGAAAATTCAAATTGCTCTTGAATGGCTATTGAAGAAGCAGAACAAAGAAGGTTATTGGGAGTCCGGACTCCCAAAATCAACCTTTTTTGACCATCTCTGGGTGACACTTGCGGTCCTCAGAGTTTTAAAAAGATTTAAGCTTCTTGAGATTTAAATCCAGAGAGAAATCATCAATTGATATACTCTCTGGATCTCTTTTCCATCTCTTCCAAAATTAACAAAAGGCGATTTCTCAAAGCGATAAAATCTTGATTAATATCTTTGTCTTGGGTTGAATCTTGAGGCCAGAGGACAAGATTTCTTAATGAACTTATCTCTTTAAAACATGCTTTTATATTCTTAACAAGTTTTAAAAGAGATTCAGAATCCAAACTTTCTTCATGTAAAATTTTTTGCGATTCAAAATAATAATGAGAAAAAACACTAGCCCATTCAGCGTTGCTCCCTGCTTTAAGGAGTGATACCAGCTCCTTGAGTATTAAGGCGAGTTCCTCTATTCTCCATTTTTCAATTTTTTGCATCTCACATATATGATCACATATTTTTCAGAAAAAATCGACTAGATTTTTTAGTTTTTCTGAATTTTGTGAGGATCGCTTGGAGAATCCAGAGTGTCAAAAAGCCTAGATGGAGGCTTTAGATAATATATTTTAAAACAAAATTGATAACGAATACATTTTATTTTATTGTTATTCAAACAATTAGCCTCCTAGATAATAAACCCAATCGTTCAGAATCCATTTCCTAGGTTTCTGAAAATATCTCTTTTTTGCTCACAATAAAAAATGAACCATTTTTTTCCTTTTTGCTCTCTTGAAAATTTGACAAAGTTTTCGGTTGAATATTTCATTTTTTTTGTTGTATCATTCAAGCTAAAATTTAAATTTTTAAAAATGAAGTGAGATATTTCCTGAGTCTCGGAAGTAATCTTGGTAACAGAGAAGAAAATCTTGCCTTAGCCCGGGAATATTTAAGGAAAAGGGGGGTAAAAATAATCCACTCTTCATCTATTTATGAGACTCAGCCCAGAGATTACCTTGAACAACCATGGTTTCTAAATCAAGTAATAGAGATAGAAACTAACCTCTTCCCCTTTGCATTGCTAAAGCTCATAAAGAAAATCGAAAATGAATTGGGAAGAAAAAAGGGTAGTCTCAAGGGCCCCAGAAAGATTGATATAGATATCCTTCTTGCCGAAGGATGCATCATCGACGCCCATGGGCTTAAAATACCCCATCCAAGATTGGAAGAGAGAAATTTTGTTCTTATCCCTTTGAAAGAGATATCTCCTAACATAATTCATCCTATTTTGAGGAAAAAAATTGAATACCTTTGTAATCACTCCAAAGATTCCTCAAAAGTTAATTTGGTAAAAAAAATTTCTCAGCTCAACGAATGAGGCTAATGCTCATTTAACTTCTGTTTTAATTTATGTTAGCGCTTCCTGTGCTAAGGGAATTGGCTTCCCTTCAAAATTAAAATTCACGGGGTGGAAATTTCTTCCATTTAAAATAATTGAATTCCCATCATTCTAGTCCTGCATAGAAAATTGAATTGAAAAGGAGCTTAAATGTTCCATAAGGTTGGGCCCTGAATTGCACTGGGAATCCCAGAAGAATTATTTTTCCTTTGCCGTAGCGGGCTTCTATGAGAGAAGATTTTTCACGGAGAATTTGCTCTCCATGAATCCAGCCACTCATCAAGAGGTTGTCATCAGGGTACTTGGCAATGCTTACTGCACACCTTTCTTTTGTGAAAGAGGGAAGGATTTCAAAGGCACAGCTTCTTGAAAATATAGTGCCAGCTACTGCGGGCATTCCTGAAGCAATTGGATGAGAGACATCAAATTGCATGCGTAAGATACTTCCCTCACAGACAAATTCTTCTCTTTCCAACTTTTTTAAAACATTTTGCACTGGAAGCTCAAAACAATCTATAGCAAGGTTAGAGCTTGAATTTAGAAATATCAAGGTTCCGCCTTCTTCTACAAATTGTTTTAAATTTCTTACTCCCTTAGCTGTCATTCCTCCTGAATACTGGGGTGGGATGGTTCCCTTTGGATACCCTTCGATGATTGCTTCGGGAGAATAGTGGTCGGGAATGATGATTACATCATAATTTTTTTTGAGGCTTCCAGCTTGAAGAGAAGAGTCAACAAGCTCAAAATAGGGAAACTCAAATTTTTCTAGAATAAAACGAGTCCAACCTTCATCTGGAGTGGGAACCCATGATTTATAAAGCCCGGTTCTTATCTTTTTTAACTCATAAAAACCTACTTCAGGGTGCTCTCCGACACCAAAAATTTCAAGGTGGAGGTCTTTTGCCAATTTTTCCATGAAGGACCTTTGGACACTCGAAGAAAGGACAATGATTGTTCCTGGAGAGAAACTTTTATTTAGGGCTTTAAATTGAGATTTTGCCCAGAGGATCTTCCCCTTTTGGTTCAGAATTCTATTTATGGCAGAAAAACATGTATTTTCTTCATGATTCAAAAGATAAGCATAACCAGGATTTCCAGTTATCTTTCCTTCTCTTGGTTTTATTTCTTCCACAAGAGTCATGTTAGGATTGAGAGGAGTACGAGCTGAAGTTACTTCAACTCCGAATTGATAAGGAAGAGTCCAGCCCATCATGTCATAAGCTTCAAATGGAGCTCCTTCAAATTTTTTGGGGTTGATAATCCCTTGCCATAAGTCGGGATAATTTCGAAGGTCAGGATAACGTTGTTCTTCGAACATGTTCTTGATGAAGAAAGCGAAGGGTTGCGCCATGGGTATGATGTAGGTTCCTGCGGGGTAATGAATTCCATCGCATTTAAAGGATTCATTACTGCTGTAAGCATGTATTCCTAAGAGAATCATCCGATTGAGGAGGAGGCTCATAGCACTCGGGTCCCTCTGAGATTCAGGGATTATCCAGGCGAAAGGTGGTTCCTTCTTAAACTTTTCAATTACGTCTTTTCCCATTCTATATTTGTTGAAGAGGAGTTCTTTCCTGTATTTGGAAGCCACATCTAGAACAGCCATCGAAGCAGTTAAACAATACTCAACAGCATCCTTAAGCCTCCACCATCCTCCTTTCCAGGGACTGGGGTAAAATGCAGACATGGTCAAATCCTTATATTCTTCGGGGAAATCCCGGATGGTGTAGAAATGAGGAGTAGCATATCTATAAAGCGCGGTTTCTGTGAGAATGGAAATGATGTTATGGGAATCCACGACCTGGGTCACATACCCGGGAAACCAGGTATCAAATACTATTCTCGAGATAGCTCCTTCTTTCCCTTCAGCATCGAAGGTAGCTCCCATTGCGGAGCCGATTAAATTTTGCCAGCGGATAATTAAGGGATGAACATTTGGATTTGTAGGTTCAGAATTGGGAGGAATCCAAATCCGAGCCGGAAAAGGAGCAGTCTGATGATGATTGTAAAGGATGAGAGGGTGCCATTCCTTCAGGACAAGGCGAGAAATATTTTGAGTCTCAATCAAGTTTGCAATATAAGAATCTCTGTTATTGTCGTGTCCTGCGTAGAGATGATAGAGCCAGGGCATAGGAGATACTTCATAAGGAGTTCCAACGTTAGGATGATACCATTCCGCAAGAAGATTCATTCCGTCAGGATTGGCAAAGACGAGAATCAAAATTACTTCATCCAGGATTTTAAGAAGTCGTGGTTCTTTGGCAGTTACAAGATTATAAGCAAGTTGAATGAGATGCTGGGCAGGAGCGCATTCTGAGGCATGAAGCCCACCATCTATATAAACAACTGCTTTCCCTTCTTCCGCTAACTCCATTGCTTCTTGAGGCGAGAGACCTTCAACCAGAGAAAGCTTTTTCATGATAGCTTTAAATTTTTCGAGGTCTTTTAAATTATCCTCAGAAGAAATTACTGCGTACTCCATTATCTGTCCCATCGAAGTCTTCCCCATCTCAAAAACCTTAATCCTTTTTGAATTTTCTTGAAGAAGATGCAGATATTCCCGCGCCTCGGTATAGGTTGCCAGGTGATAATCAGCACCAATCTCAAAGCCGAATATTTCCTTTGGAGAAGGGACTGATTCAGCAAGGAGGAAAAGGGGATAGAAGAGCAAAGGAATTAAATAAAGCATGAATCCTGTTTTTATTTTAGGCCCCATTTGAACCTCCTGATTAAAATATTAGAAGGCATTTTTTATATGACACAATTTATAGCTCCCAGGTTTTTCAGGCATTATGGAGATGACATCAAAACGACATTCAACATTCGTCAGGTTATTCATACTCATAAAGCCAGATGCTATTTTCTTGATTTGTTTCTGCTTTAGATATGTAACAGATTCCTCAGGATGTCCATAATCGAAGTTTTTCCTGGTTTTCACTTCTATAAAAACAAGGGTCTTTTGATCATAAGCAATGATGTCAATTTCGCCTTTTAAAAGACGAAATCCTTTCTTTATTATCTTGTATTTCTTCTTCTTGAGATAACGAAGGGCAATCTCTTCTCCCTCTTTTCCAAGCTTATAGGGGCTGAGGTTATTTGTGGGCAATTCTTGCTCTCTTAAATTATTCTCGAGGCGCTCCTTTTATGAAAGGAGCTTCAGCTTGAATCATCTCTTGGAGATTTTCCATCTTACACCCTCCCTCGTGTCTTCAAGAATTATCCCTTCCTTTCTCAATTCCTCTCTGATTTTATCGGCGAGTTCATAATCCTTTTCTTTCCTTGCCTTTTCTCTTAAGGCAATCTTCTCTTTTATTTCTTGAGATATCTCATCTTCCTTAGGCCATGAAGGAATTAAGCCTAAGATGTTGTCAAGACTCTGAATGAAACCGAGGAGAGCTTTTGCATCCTGGGCATAAAACTTTTCTTTGGAGATTAATTTGTTTGCTTTTTTAATCATTGTGAAAAGGGATGTGAGAGCCAGGGATATATTTAAGTCATTGCTCAGACCAGCGATGAATTTCTCTTTTGTTTCTTCAATCAATTTTGAAACTATCTTATTTTTCCCTTCTTTGAAGGAACTGTTTTTTAGCTCATAAATGAAATCTCTTATTCTCTTGAGCGAAGAATGTGCCTGTTCGAGTGCTTTCAGGGTGAAGTTGAGTGTTTTCCGATAATGAGTAGAAAGAAGGAGAAAGCGAAGTGCCATCGCATCTGCGTTTTTTTCCAAAATATCTCTTAGGGTGAACTGATTCCCCTTTGACTTTGACATCTTTTCGCCCTCAACGATGAGATGGTGACAATGGAGCCAGTAATTTACAAATTTTACCCCTGAGAAAGCTTCCGATTGCGCTATTTCATTCTCATGATGAGGAAAGATGTTATCCACTCCTCCACAGTGAATATCGAAAGTTTGTCCGAGATATTTGATGCTCATTGCCGAGCACTCGATATGCCAACCTGGCCTTCCTTCGCCCAGTTCTGTGGCCCAGAAAGGCTCTCCCTCCTTCTTCTCTTTCCACAGGGCAAAATCATAAACACTATCTTTTTCATACTCGTCCGCTTCTATCCTTATGCCAGGCTTTAATTCGCTGAGCTCAATCTTGGAGAGTTTGCCATAATCAGGGAATTTTTTGATGTTGAAATAAATAGAACCATTTCGTTGATATGCATATCCTTTCTGAAGAAGGACTTTGATCATTTCCACCATTTCAGGAATATGTTCTGTTGCTCTCGGGTAACAATCGGCTTTCAAGATGTTGAGCGTCTCTATGTCTTTGAAGAAGGCATCTATATACATTTCTGTGTATTTCTTAAGAGTCATACCTCTTGTCTTAGCTCCCTTAATCGTCTTATCATCCACGTCAGTGATGTTCATGATATGTAAAACCTCATACCCCATGTATTTCAGGAATCTTTTAAGAAGGTCTTCAAAAACATATGCCCGAAAGTTCCCGATATGAGCATAATCATAGACAGTAGGACCGCAGGTGTAAAGTTTTACTTTCCCTGGTTCAATCGTCTTGAATTCCTCAACTTTTCCTGTTAAGGTGTTAAAAAACTTAATCATGAGAAGATATTATTAAAAATAATATTCCCTCCCGTCAACCCAACGCTCTCTTGAAATTACCTTAAATTTTACCTTAAATTCTCTTTTTTCTTGATTCACGAGCTGAGCTCATTTCTCCCTTTAAAATCCTGGTTTCTCTTGACCAAATCTCTTTTGTCTGGTAATTTATTGCAAGAAAAAATATTATGAAGGTTAGCTATGAAAACAATAATTGGCATAAGGAGAGAAGACAAAAATATCTGGGAAAGACGAGTACCTATAACACCTATCCATGCAAAAGAAATCATCCAAAATAACCCTATTGAGATTCTAGTTCAACCCTCCAAAATCCGAATCTTTACAGATTCAGATTATATGCGTGAAGGGATTAGAGTTGAAGAAGATCTTTCTCCCTGTTCAATAATTTTTGCTATTAAAGAAATTCCTCTCACCTTTTTTAAAGAGGGTAAAGCATATTTCTTCTTCTCACATACCATAAAAGGTCAACCTCATAACATGCCCATGTTAAGGAAGATGGTTGATTTAAAGTGCACACTGGTTGACTATGAAAAAATAGTCAATGAGAAGGGTCAGAGAGTCCTGTTTTTTGGGAAACAAGCAGGGCAGGCAGGAATGATAGATACCCTCTGGGCTTACGCTCAAAGGTTACTTTGGGAAAAGCAAGATAACCCCTTTTCAAAAATAAAGCAAACATTTCAATATCGAAGCCTGGCTGAGGCTGAGGAAGTAATTAAAGAAGTAGGGAATGAAATCAGGACACAGGGACTTCCTCCTTCTCTGACGCCTTTTGTTTGTGGCTTTTCAGGTTATGGAAACGTATCTCAGGGAGCACAGGAAGTTTTTAATCTTCTCCCCGTAGAAGAAATCCTGCCCTCTGATTTAATCTCTCTCTCCAGGAGGAAAGAATATTCTTCAAACAAAGTTTATAAAGTTGTTTTTAAGGAAGAACACATGGTAAAGACCCGCTCCAAAGAGGAATGCTTTGAACTCCAGGATTACTATAAAAATCCGCATAAATATGAACCTATCTTTGAGATGTATTTGCCTTATCTTAATATCCTCGTCAACTGTATTTACTGGGATGAGCGCTATCCCAGATTTGTCACCAAAAGATTCTTGAAATCGATGTGGGAGAGAAATCATAGCCCCCGTCTAAAGGTTATCGGAGACCTCTCTTGTGATATAAATGGGTCCATTGAGTGCACGCTTAAAGCCACCGAACCTGACCATCCGGTTTTTGTGTATGACCCCATAAAAGATGAAATCAAGGATGGAGTGGAGGGAAGAGGAATAGTAATTATGGCGGTGGATAATTTACCTGCAGAATTACCACTTGAGTCGTCTGTGTTTTTCAGCACAGCTCTCAAGCCTTTAATACCTAAAATTGCTAGAGCAAACTTCAGCGGTAGCTTCAGCGACCTAAATCTCCCCGAGGAGATTAAAAGAGCTGTCATTCTTTTCAGGGGTGAATTCACGCCTGATTATCGATATATGGAAAATTATATTAAAAATCTTTAAAGGAGTATGATCATGAAAAAAGTCTTAATTCTTGGTGCAGGGCTTGTGGCAAGGCCTCTGGTTAGATATCTTCTTGACCAGCCAGGATATCAGGTTGAGGTAGCTTCGCGTACGGTAAGCAAAGCGATGAAGCTCATCGAAAACCATCCTCAAGGAGTGGCAAAAGAATTGAACCTCAAGAACGAGGAAGGCTTAAAAGATGAAATTTCTAAGGCTGACCTTGTCATCAGTATGGTTCCTTATTCTTTTCATCCCACAGTGGCTAAGTATTGTATTGAGTTTAAGAAGGATATGGTTACTACATCTTATGTCAGCCAGGCTATGAAGGATTTAGATAGGGAAGCAAGAGAGGCAGGGATTATCATTCTTAACGAGCTTGGACTTGACCCTGGAATTGACCACATGGAAGCGATGAGAATAATCCATGAAGTGGAAAATGAAGGCGGAAAGATTGATAGTTTCACCTCCTATTGTGGGGGATTACCAGCTCCTGAGGCTAATACAAACCCTTTCGGTTATAAATTTTCATGGAGTCCTATTGGAGTTCTTCTTGCTGGGAAAAACTCAGCCCAGTACCTAAAGGATGGCAAGGAAGTTTTTATTCCTTCAGAGGAGCTATTTAATAATTACATACTCATCCACATCGAAGGCCTGGGAGACTTTGAAGGATATCCAAATCGCAATTCGCTACCTTACATAGAGCTCTACGGGATTAAGTCCACGAAGACAATGCTGAGAGGCACTTTGAGAAACATTGGCTGGTGCCCAACGATGAAAAAGATTGTGGACCTTGGGCTGCTCGATGAAACACAGAAGGATTGGACAGGGCTAACCTATAATGGTTTCCTCAGAAAGCTCATGGGAGACCCAGCTGAAAAAGATATAAGAAAAGCCCTCGCTTCTTATCTGAAAATAAGTGAAGATTCAGAAATAATAGACAGGTTGGAGTGGCTTGGCTTGTTGAGTGATGATTCCCTCCCACTTGAAAAAGCTTCGGCGCTGGACATTCTTGCCTCGAGAATGCTTGAAAAACTTCAATATGAAGAAGGGGAGAGGGATATGATAATCCTTCAGCATACTTTTGAAGCCTCCTATCCTGATAGAAAAAGAGAGAAAATAATTTCTACCTTAATAGACTTTGGAATTCCTCATGGCGATAGTTCAATGTCTCGGACAGTAGGTCTTCCGGCAGCCATAGGCGCCAAGCTCATTTTAGAAGGGAAAATTAAACTCAAAGGAGTTCATATCCCTGTAGTCCCAGAAATATACACTCCAATTCTAAATGAACTAAACAAGATAGGGATAGTCTTCAAAGAGAAAAGAGAGAGAATAGAAGGGTAAAAAAGAAGCCATTTTATTCTTTTCATTATAATTTTTTTAAAATAAAGGTATTAGTTCCAAGTCCAAGGAGAAAATCACTAAAACCTCCTATTAAAAATTGACAAAAAAAATCTATCAATTTATCCTTTCCTTAAAGGAGGATAAATTGAGAAGAAAACCATCCGTTGCTGGATACTTCTATCCAAATAAAAAGAGAGAGCTTCAGGAAATGATTGAAAAAATGGTCAATCCTGGGGCTGAAAGAGTAAAAGCAATTTGTGTCATTTCTCCCCATGCCGGATTCATTTATTCCGGAAGTGTAGCAGGAGAAGTTTTTTCTTCTGTCCTTCTTCCCGAAAAATTCATCCTTCTCGGACCTAATCACAGAACCATGCACTCGCTCTTTGGAATTATGAGAGAAGGGATATGGGAAACACCTCTGGGAGATGTTCCTGTCGATTCAGAACTTGCTGACTTACTCCTTGAAAATTCAGATTCCATAGAAGAAGATAAGTCTGCCCATCTTCATGAGCATTCACTCGAAGTACAGCTCCCTTTCATTCAATATTTCAAGAAAAATTTCTCCATTGTTCCTGTTTGTGTCTCAGTTGAAGCTACCTACCAGGAGCTTGAAGAGCTGGGAAAGGCAATTCATATATCCATCAAGATGACTGAAGAGCAAGTGATGATTATCGCCAGCACTGATATGAGTCATTATGTTTCTCAAGAGGTTGCCCAAAAGTACGATAATATGGCTATTGAAAAAATATTAAAACTTGATTCGAGAGGGCTCTATGATGTTGTTTATAAAGAAAATATAAGCATGTGTGGGTTTAAGCCAACTACTGCGGCTCTTATTGCTTCCAAAGAATTAGGGGCAAAAAAGGCAACTCTAATAAAATATCAGACTTCTGGAGAAGTGAGCGGCAATTTTAGCGAAGTTGTGGGTTATGTGGGTATTAGGATCGAATAATCATTATGGAGCAAAAGAGATTTAAGATTGAACTTCGGGAGGGGTTATTTTAGCCCTCGTCTTCGTTTTTCAAGTTCAGACTAAGGAGAATCCATATTTTTCTGATCCCAAAAAAACACAAAAAATAAAATTTTGCTCAAAAACAGGTCTATCGCTTTTGATTCCCAAAATTGCCGTTAGAGATTTTTAGAGCCTTCCATTTTGCGCAGAGAGAACAAAGATCTCCTGAGATTGTGCTCTTTGGGGTCAAAACGCAGCGCTGTCTCATTCTGATTGTATTTTTGAAGAG
>Ga0209102_1000287_pt1 | contig 34502 bp, 40 predicted proteins | sample ConPoolayeHmetaG_FD_185483 | JGI IMG/M metagenome (GOLD analysis project Ga0209102, IMG submission 185483) | Hot spring microbial mat communities from California, USA to study Microbial Dark Matter (Phase II) - Cone Pool mat layer H metaG... ...
AGAATTTGTCAAAAAAATAGCTGCAAAACATGGATTGAAAGCCAAATAATACCACAGTCATATGATACAAACCAATCAATTCACCATTGAAACACAGTTTTTTGATTGTTAAAAATTTAGTGAAACTTTTGTTAAAATCTTATATTCTAAAAAATGTAGATTGTATGTTAAAACTTAAACGATACGCAAGCTTCGTGATGGCGAGGGCTTAAACCAAATGCCCTATATCAAAAAAATAGAGTTAAAAGGATTCAAATCATTTGGACCGCAAACTGTTAAAGTAGTCCTAGATAAAGGTTTTACAGCAATCACAGGACCAAACGGAAGCGGAAAAACAAACATTGTTGACGCAGTTTTATTCGCTTTAGGCGAATTAAGCACCAGAAGACTTAGAGCTGAAAATGCTGCCAAACTAATTTTTCATGGGTCAGAGAAGGCTGGATTAGAAAGGGCGAAAATGGCGAAAGTAATCATTCAATTTGACAATACTGATGGGCGAATGCCTGTAGACACGACAACAGTTACAGTTTCACGAGAAGTTTATAGAAATGGTCAAAGCGTTTACAGGCTTAACGGCAGAAGAATCTCAAGAACATACATTCAAGAGATTTTTTCAATGGCTGGAATAAGCTCCACAAGCCAAAACATAATCCTACAAGGCACAATAACTCGCCTAACAGAAATTTCTCCGATAGAACGCAGAAAAATTATTGAAGATTTAGTTGGAATAGCTCAGTATGACTTTGAGAAGAATGAAGCAGAAGAGAAACTGCGAGCTGCCGACATTTCCATACGCACAGCCATGGGCAGAATAGATGAAGTTCAAAAAAGAGTAGACGACCTAGAAAGAGAACGCAATGAACTGTTAAGGTATACTTTCATTCACGATGAGATAAAAAAGTTTGAAGCAGTTAAGCTCTCGCACGATATGGCGCAGATACAAAAGAAAATAGAGGAGGCCTCTTCACAAGCTGAAAAGGTTAGGAGCAGAGTTGAAAAATTAAGACAGCTTCGTGAAGAGCACAGGTCAAAAAGAAGAGAGATTGAAGGCGAATGGCGAAAGCTAAGTTCAGAGATTGTTGAAGAAGGCGGTTCACAAGTTCTAAAAGTTCAAATAAGAATAGGCGAATTAAAATCAAAATTAACAGAATTAACAACAAAAATAACCTCAGGAAAAACAAGCCTTGACGGCTTAAAGAGAATCAGAGAAAACAATTCGCAGCAGTATCAAGCCATTCGAAACGAAATTCATGAAAACCGCCAAAAAATTAAGAAGCATAGAAGCGAGTATGAAAGGCTTCTAAACCAGATAAACACAAAACAAGCTGAACATGATGCTTTGGTAAGCGAAACTGCTCAACTTTGGGAGAATATGGGAGAAAATAGCAAGAAAATCCGCGACATCGAACAGAAACTTGACAACAATTACAAGAGGCTCACATACTTAAGATCAGAACATGTAAAAAGTCAGACAGCCATCAAACTTCGCACAAGAAGGCTTAAGGATTTAAATGAACGCTGCGAAAGATTCACATCCACATTAAACGAACTTGAAAAATCGTTTGCTGAACTGGAGAAAGTGCAGAAAGAACAGAAAACACAACTAAAAAACTTGGAGCGTATGCTAGAAAGAAGAATTGCACAGAAAGAAGCCATAGAAAGAGAAATCGCTGAAGCAGGAAAAATTGCTGATTCAGCCCGAGAAGCAGTCATCGAATTTGTAACTCAAAAAGAACTTGCAGAAACAGTAGCTGCTGAAGAGAACGCTTTGAGAAGTATAGAAGAATTGGGTGAGCTGGGCGTAGTCCCAGGCGTATATGGTAGACTACGCGACTTGATAAAAATTGACAAGACTTATCAAAGGGCAATAGAGGCCGCATCAGCTGGATGGCTTGATGCAATAGTTGTCAAGGATTTCGATGCAGCCTTCACATGTACAGAAACGTTAAGAAGAATGAAACTGGGAAGAATAAAAATAATTCCACTTCAAAGAACAATAAATCCTAAGCCGTTTAAAATCCCCGAAAGAGAGAGCATCAACGGTTTAGCATCCACTTTCATAAAGTATGAGAAACATTATGAACCAGCAATTCACTTTGTCTTTGGCGACACATTAATCGTCTCAGATGACAAAACTGCTTTCAAACTATCCAATGAAGGCTATCGCACAGTCACAATCGAAGGAGACCTTTATGAAGTAGGCGGTGCTTTCGAAAGTGGCTATTACCGTGCTCCAATAGATTTTTCCACAATTATACCAAGCGAAGCAGCCATAAAAAGCCTAGATGAAGCTGTAAGCGCCCTTCAACAACATCTTTCACGAAGAGGTAGCGACATAGCCTCTTTCGAGGAAGAAATTGACAGAACTCGGGTGGAAATCACCCGCCTTTCTGAGGCTATTGTAACTCTCGACAGAGAAATGCTCAGAGTAAAAAGGAGTATTAGAAGGACAAAGTTCAACATTAAAAGAATTAATCATTATATTACAAGGCTCCAAAATGAGGTTGAAAATGAGAAAACGCAGATGTGGCTTCGCAGAGCAGAAAGAAGCTCAATACAAAAAGAAATGCGTAAACTTCAGAACAATTTAGCCACTCTGAGACGAAAAACTGACCCTTCCCACATTCAAGAAATGGAAGTTAAAAGAGAGCGGCTTGCAGAAGAAATAATAACGTTAAGACAAAAGCTTGGCACAATTCAAACAGAAATTTCCACATTTCAATCGCAGTATGATAATGTTTTAAGAGTTGGATATCAAAACTCCAAAATTCAACTTGCAAAGGTTGAACAACAGCAGAAGATGGTTGAAAAGGAAGTGGAGGGGGCACTCCAAGAACGTGAATTGCTAAAGCAAGAGTTAGCAGAGTTGGAAAAAAGTCGAGTTACGCTCTCTAAGACGGTTTTGTCCGCAAGGGAAGAAGCGAAAAATTTTACATCCCAAATAGATAACATAGACAAGGAACTTCGTAAGCTTGATTCAGAATATGAGCAAGCTGACCGCTTATTGAACCAGCTTCAGCTTAACATTCAAACATCCATGCTTCAAGTTGAACAATATAGAAACCAGCTTAGACAGTTTGGATACGAACAACCCTTAAAGATTACGCCAAAGCAGGTGGAAGAAGCTGAAACTTCTATGAAGATGATGCAATTTGAACTTGAAAGAATAGGCGCAGTAAACCAATTAGCCCTCTCACATTATGCTGAGCAAATTTCACGGTATAAAGAACTCTCATTAAGGCTTAATGAACTCGAAAGAGAAAAGCAAGCAATAGCGCAGTTTATGGATGAAATTGAACAGAAAAAACGCAAAGTCTTCACAGAAGCCTTCGACAAAATCCAGAGCAACCTAGGAAAATATTTCTCAAAACTTACAGGAGGAGGAAACGCCACATTAAAACTTGAAAACCCAGAAGACCCCTTCTCAGGCGGCATTGACATGATTGTCCAGTTTCCCAATAAACCTTCAATAGTTGTTAGTGGAGCAAGTGGCGGCGAACGCTCAGTTGCGGCAGTTGCGTTCATATTAGCTCTTAAAGATTTTACTCCAGCATCATTCTACATACTAGACGAAATAGATGCCCACTTAGACCCCTTCTATGTTTCAAGGCTTGGTGACTTGCTTTTAGAAGATTCTGATAAAACGCAGTTTATAGCTATAACTTTAAAGCCAGAAATGGTAAACAAAGCGCAAAAAGTTTACGGAGTTTATGGACGTAATGGTGTCTCTAGCGTTATATCTGCAAAATTCCTTGAGGTGCCAAGCTAATGGCTACAGCGATTACGAAAAAACCATTTTATCTACGTCCTCCATGGAATATTCTTTTTGACTTTCACAAACTTGAAAAGTTAACTCCTTGGAATATTAATGTTGCCTATTTGCTTACATCATTCCTCGAGGAAATGGAGAAAACTGGGCAAGTGGATTTTAGAGCCTCTGGCGTAGTTTTAGACTCTTCGGCTCTAATATATTTGATGAAATCTAAGCTTTTGCTTAAACTTGAGGAACCACCTATGCCGCCTAAGCCTCCACAAGACTTCCTTCCGCCGCCACTTTTTCTTCCACTAAGACACGAGTTAACGTCAACGACCATAAAGCATCTGTTGGAAGTTTTAGACGATGTTTTGAAAGGCGAAAAGCTAGTTCACTTCGAAAAGGCTTCCATGGAGCCTATTCTTCCGACGCCTTCAGAGATCTTGCCACAATGGGACATATATCTTATGGAAATTGAAGTACAGATGGAGAAACTTTTTATTTCTCTCTCTGAAATGGTAAAAGGCACGGGAATAATCGAGTTTTCAAAATTAATAAAGGGAGCAAATCGACTGGAAGCCATCCGCACTTTTATTCTGTTGCTATTTTTGACGCAAGATGGAAAGATAAGCTTGTGGCAAAACGAAGAGACTGAAGAAATATACATAACAGTTGGAGATTTTAACAATGCAGAAAGTGGAAAAGCAAACATTTAATTTAGATACGCCTCAACAGCAGAAAAAAACAACAGAAAAAACGCAGTGTGACTTAGCTCTGTTAGAAGCCGCTTTGTATGTTGCTGGACGCCCATTAGATCTGAATGAGCTTTGCTCTGTTTTGAAAACTCGCTCAAAAAATAAAACAAAAAAACTTGCGAAAAAACTCATACAAGAATATGCGCATCGAGATACTGCTCTTGAAATTTTAGAGTTAAGAGATGAAAGGTACGTTTTGCAGTTGAAGGCTGAGTTTACACCTCAAGTCAAGAAGCTCGTAACTCGACCACTACTTTCCACTGGTCCATTAAAAACACTTTCATACATAGCCTATAGACAGCCTATATCCCAAAAAAGAGTTGTCGATGTGCGAGGACATCATTCCTATGGTCATATTAAACTACTTAAAGAAATGGGCTTGATTGCTGGAGAAAGAAGTGGACGCTCTACGATGCTTAAAACAACAGAGTTGTTTGCTGATTATTTTGGCTTAAGCCATGATACGGCTACTATGAAGAAAGAGCTGAAAAATGTTTTCGAAGACTTTACTAAACAAAAAAAATAAAACGGATAGGTTTATATTGCAAAATAACGGTGATAATGAACATTTAAGTTTAGAGATTGAAAGGGAAAAATGAAATGTCAGTTTGGCACGGTAATCTACACAAGAAAAAACCTTCAGGCGGCAAAAAACGAGCCTATAGAGTGAAAAGAAAATTTGAAGAGGGACGATTCCCTGTAGAAACAATCCTTGGGGAAACGAAAAGGAAAATCGTTAAAGGCAGAGGAAATACAATTAAACCCAAGATTTTAAGCGACAAATACGCATGCGTAACCGACTTAAAAAGTGGAAAAACAGAGAAAGTTGAAATTATTCGAGTTGCTAAAAATCCTGCAAATGTTGACTATGACCGCAGAGGAGTAATAACAAAAGGTGCTGTAATAGAGACTTCTCTAGGTTTAGCTCGAGTCACTTCACGTCCAGGACAACATGGAATAATAAACGCTATCCTAATAGGTGAAAAAGAAAAGAGTTAACATGCCTTTTCTATTTTGTTGCTGTAGCGGTCCTAATCTTTGCAAGTTGTTTTGCAATTTTCTTTATCAGCTGTTCTTTCGTATCATTTTTCTTCACAAGAAGCATGCCTGTTTTCTGCCATGGTGTTTTTGGATAAGTAGCCTCCATTATAAGTTCATATTCTAAACCAAGTTGTTCCACAGCATTTCTTAGCTCCAGAATTTTTGGCGAAGCCACACATGAACTTTTTGGAATTCGTCTTCCATCCTTTCGTGTTTTTGTTGAGTCGAAGTAGGCTGACCATATAATTATTTTATCTTGTTTGCGCATGTCGTATTCCGCCAGTTATTTGTGAGTGTAGTAAGCTATTAATTTCATGTTAACCTTGTCGATTCTGACGAAACCGAACCTCTCAAACTGTATTATGCTATTAGGTTTTAATTTTTTACAAGCATTTTCGGCGATTCCTTCCGCTACTGTTGCGTCTTGCATAACTATTTGACAAGGCATATCCTCACCGACTGGTATCCAATGGATTAACTGTGCCTTAGTAGCTTTCGCCTCTTCATAAGATTCGCTTACGAAAGACGCCTCAACAGAATATTTGCTTACCTTAATGATTTTTATGTTAAACAGTTCCATTAGACGTATTACTGTTCCAACTTTTGAAGAATCAAAATCCTTCTTAGAAACCCAAAATATAGCTGAATTCTCGTTTTCCATAGGCTTTATGATGTATTCTCTAAATCCTTTTTCAGGATGTTCTGGATGTAAATGAAGCCTCGCTGTGAAAGTTTTAGGAATCTGTTTCACCCTTAATTCCATTGGGTTATGTACAAAGAAATATCTGTCAGTGGTAGGGTCAAGGATTTTGCGATTGTAAGCATTCAGATTTTCCCAGCTTAGGATAACATCAGAAGTTTTAGGTCCCACATCAATTATCATTTTCTTAATGGCTTCAGACGTTATTCCGCGTCTTCGTAACGCTGCAAAAGTTGCCAAACGAGGGTCATCCCAATCCTTGTATAAGCCTTCTCTTATTCCTTGAACAATTTTTGACTTGCTCAGAGAAGCGCCAGTTATTTTAAGTCTGCCGTAATGTATGGCTTCTGGATACTGCCAACCTAGATACTTATACATATATTTCTGTCGAACCATGTTTGTCAAATGCTCTTTTCCCCGAATTATGTGTGTCACACCCATCAAATAGTCATCTATACCGCATGCAAAATTGTAAAGTGGCCAAACATTGTATTTGCTTCCTACACGAGGATGTGGATACTTTTCACCATCTATGATGCGCAATGCTGGCCAGTCTCGAACCGCTGGATTTGGGTGATTCAAGTCAGTTTTTATGCGATACACGGCTTCGCCTTCGTTGTATTCCCTTTTTAGCATGCGTTGCCATCTTGCAAGGTGTTCTTCTGGTGGCAAATTGCGGCACTGGCATGGTTTGCTACCTAATATTTTCTTTCGAAATCGGTCTGGTTGACATGTGCAAATGTAAGAGTTTCCATCTTTCAACAGTTTTTCGGCATATTCGTAATAGATAGGAATTCGGTCACTTTGAATGTACTCCTCATCTGGCTTGCATCCAAGCCAAGCCAAATCCTCTCTTATACGGTCATAGAATTCTAAAACAGGTCTTTTCAATTTTGGGTCAGTGTCTTCAAAGCGCAGAACAAATTTACCGTCATACAATCGTGCGTACTCGTAACATAATATTATAGCTCGTGCTGAGCCCAAGTGTAGAACACAATCGGGATTTGGAGAAAATCGCGTAACAACATTTGCATACTTATTCACATTAGGCAATGGTGGAAGATGCTTTTCTTCTTCCTTTTTTTCTTTTACAAACGATTCTGGCCATTTCATCTCAATGATGTGCTGCTGCTCACTTAATGCAAGGCTGTTTACTTCCATAATAACCTCATTAACCAAGACAGATAATTCTTTAACTTTTGTTCTTAACTCTGGTTTCTCACCTAAAATTTTCCCAATAACTGGACCTGCTTGTGCTTTGCCCTCATGCTTTACAGCATTTAGTAGGGCAATTTTTCGAATAATTTCCTTGAGTTGAGCATTCTTATCAAGTGTCAACTGACAACACTCTTTTAGGCTTACAGTTTTCTTTCAATTAAGAATTTTGCAAAAGCATTCAGTTTTTTCTTTGCATCAGAAGCAGGAATGAGCTCTTCAACTTCTTTCCAGCTTTTCTGAAGCATTTTTCTTGCAAGCTGCTGTGCATATTCTATAGAATCATACTTTCTTATTATAGCTATTGCTTCATCAATCAACTTTTGATTTGACGTATGCATATTGAGAATCTTGATAAGCCTTTTTTTGTCCTTGGCGTTTGCAATTTTCAACGTGTGAATGACTAATAAGCTTCGCTTTCCCTCTGTAATGTCTTTCCCGTAACCACCCTTCTTTTCGGCAAATTCTGCGCCTGTCAAGTCCAGAATATCATCTTGCATCTGAAAAGCCACTCCAACGCTTTCGGCGAAATGTCCAAATTTTTCAACAAGTGCTTCATCCGCATCTGCTAGAGTAGCAGCGATTTTAGCAGCCATTCGCGCCAAAGTGCCAGTTTTATAAGCGCACATCTGCAAATAGTCTTTTTCGTTCAGTTTGTCAGCGTTTGCCAAGTCTCTATGCCACGCAATGTCCATTGCTTGACCAAGACTTAGGTTAATCATCTCTTGCACATAAATTTCGTAAACCCTAGAGAGCTTTTCAGGAGAAATTTTTTTGTTATTTTCTAAGAGTGGCAGAAGTGGCAAATAGTACAAGGCGTTCCCAGCGTTTATGGCTATGTCTAAGCCGTAAATTTTGTACGTGCATGGTTTTCCTCTGCGAAATTCAGATGAATCTTCTATGTCGTCTACCATTAATGTTCCATTATGAATTATTTCTGGAATTATTGCAAAATCAACGAACTCTTTTGGATTTTTGCCCAAAGCTTCACAGATTAGCAGAAAAAGAGTTGGACGCCATCTTTTTCCACCTCTATCAAGAAATTCCCAGACTGGTTCGGCAAGTGCCTTGTTTAAGGCTTCTAGATTGTGTGCGTAGCGTGGTGGATTAATCTTAAATAGAATGCTATTTTCGGAAATTTTTCTAGGAATATATTTCTCGATAACCTTGTTTATTAAAGCAGCTTTCTCTTCAAGAAATTTCTCAATATCCAAAGAGTTTAACTCCTTCCTCTTCTCGCATACCCTCTTATATCGAAACCTCTTAATCTCAACCACTCCGCAGTTTTAGCCGTTATAACAATCGGAACTTTTTGCAGAGCTTGAATAGAATCCGCTCCTACAAGAAACATGCTATTCTTAAGCTCCTCAATCAAGAACAAGAGCACATTAACTGTTTCTTTTACGCCTTTGACAGCGGCTTGAAGCAATGGATATGAAAAGCTTGTCAAGCTGGCACCCAAAGCCAAAGCCTTCGCCATTTCCACTCCGCTTCGTATTCCACCAGAACCTATAATGGGAAGTCTTACTGTTTGAGAAACTTCAACAAGACTTACTGCGGTGGGGATTCCCCAGTCCCAGAAAATATCACCCAATTTACGTTGAAAGCTGTTTGCTTGTCCTTTTGTACGGTAATATTCCACTGCTGCGAAGCTTGTACCTCCTGCTCCACTTATGTCAATACCATTAACACCTACAACTTCAAGTTTTTTAGCTTCTTCAGCGGCTATCCCAGCACCAGTTTCCTTAGCGATGATTGGCGTGTCTAATTCTTTAGCAAGTTCACTGATTTTTTCAAGTACGCCCCTAAAGTTTGTTTGCCCTTCCGGCTGTACAGCCTCTTGCAGAGAGTTCAAGTGAATAGCAATTGCATCTGCATCAATCATTTCTATTGCTTTTTTAACTTCTTGTATGTCATAGCCGTTAACGAGTTGCACACCACCGATGTTAGCAATTAGAAAAGCTGTGGGAGCCTTCTTTCTTGCTATTGCAAATGTTTTTTCAAATCTTTTATTTTCTATTGCTGCTCGTTGACTTCCAACACCCATGCCCAAACCTAACTCCTCTATAGCTTCTGCAACTGTTGAATTGATTTTAGTGGCTTCCAAAGTTCCACCAGTTATGGCGCCGGCAATTAAAGGAGCATTAAATTTGTGACCGAAAGCCATTGTGGACAAGTTTATTTTTTGTTTATCGATTTCCGGCAAAGCTTTATGGACGAAATGTATGTCTTCAAAGCCTGTTGTGGTTTTCCGTGCTTGAACATTTCTCTGTAAAGAAATTCGAATATGCTCTGCCTTGCGCTTTCTAGTTTCAGCTGTCAACTCTATTCCTTCTCTATTAAAGTACCTTCCACCTTTTCTCCTTTTAAGACCTTGTAAATATTGTTCGGTTTTGTGGCATTCACTATCATCACGGGAATCCCTTGTTCTGCAGCTAAAAAAAGTTCTGTTATTTTGCCGTACATGCCGCCTGTTACATCGCAAGCGTTTGGCTTATTAAGTTGATTAAGAAGCTCCCTCAACTCTTTCAGTTTTAAATGCTTGAATATTTTTGCATTTTTCTTAACTTTCGGGTCGGCTTCATACAATCCATCAACATCAACACCCATTATAATTCGCTCTGCGTTGAATTTTGTAGCAACGTATACGGCAATCTGATCGCCAGAGAGCACGGTGAAGCCTAATTCTGAGTCCAAGACAACATCTCCATACATAACGGGTAAGAACCGCAGCTTTAACATCATTTTGAGCGGAGTTTCTTCAAAACATTGGATTCTGCCTTTTTTCGTTAGCACACATGAGGAAGGCATTATGCTTACAGCAGGAACGTCCCTCAGAATAAGTGAATCCATAAAAAAGCCATTTAGCAAAGTCATAGCGTAATGCGTTTCCGCAAAACCAATTCGCTGGGTTTCATTCTTAAACCCTTCTTTAATGGAGTATTTTTGAGCGGATGGATGTCCAAAGCTTCCCCCGCCATGAACAATTATCAGATTTTGAATGTTGGCATTTTTTATTTCTTCTGCTAAGCGATTTACTTCTTGCATTCGTGGCACGGGTTCCCCGCTTTTATCTGTGATTACTGAACCGCCAATTTTTAATACTGTTAATTTAAGTGTACTCAATTTTAACACCTTCATCAGTCTTCTTAGCCATAAACGGAACACCACCCGCTCTCTGAATTGCTTCTAAAACTTGTTGAAGCCTCTCATTTCTTGCTAGAGCTATCATACATCCTCCACCGCCGCCACCAGTTAATTTTGCACCAAGAGCCCCAGCTTTACGAGCTGCATTTATAAGCCATTCAAGAGATTCATCGGAAACTCCTACACCATAAAGTAGGGCATGGTTGATGTTCATCAACTCCCCAAGAGTTTCCAAATCGTTTTCTTTCAAAGCATCTACTGCTCTTAATACAATTTCACGACTTGCCCACAACATATAATCCATAACTCGCATGTACTTTTCTCTCATATTTCGAACTTTCTCAACTTGAGAACGGGTGGATCTTTCTACGCCAGTGTTTCCAATCACAAGTGGGATATCCATGTTTACTTCTAATGGTTTAAATCCAGTGTCCATTTGGAAAAGGAGAATCCCGCCAAAAGTTGAAATAGCTGGATCAATTCCAGATGGAGTGCCATGTACAATTTTCTCAGCTTCATAAGTAATGCGGAAAACATCTTCTTTTGTAATTTTCACGTTTAATAGAGCGCCTACAGCTGTGGTTGCTGCTGCCGCGACGGCTGCTGAGGAACCTAAACCAGCGGCAACTGGTACTGTTGAGTTAATTTCGATGCTTAACCCGACGTTTTCTCCATGTTTTTCTAAAACTTTTTCTACAGCCACTTTTACGGGTTCAAACTTTGATTTTGCTTCTTTTGAGTCACATTGCTCTGCTTTGAAAGTTTTATTTTCGAAGTATCCAGCGAGATTTAGGTTTACTGAGCGAAAATAAAGCCTTTTATCATCACGGTTTTCAACTTTGGCATAGGCTCTCTTGTCTATGGCTAGAACTATTGCTGGTTCACCATAAACTACAAAGTGCTCTCCTAAAAGTATGACTTTTGCAGGAGCTGAGGCTACAACCCCCATTCTACACCACTATTTGGTGAAACACACGGCGGCATACCCAACCACGCTTGAGTAGTCGCCAATTACATCACCACTGGTTTTATAGCATAATAATTTTGCCTCTCTCGCCCCCAAATTTTTGGCAGCAGTAATCAAAGCTATTATCGGACCATACCCACATGTGGTAATTCTCTGCGTTTCAACTATTGAATAAAACTTGGCTTCATCCATAGCCTCAACAGCTTCAAGAGCCTGTCTATCTTTTTTTGCTGCTATTTCTTGTGATTCATAGTGTGTCATGTCAGAAGAAGCTATGACGACGGCGTTTTTTCCTGCTAAAACTTTTGCCGTAGCTTTTCCAACTTCTCTGGCTGAGGACAAATCTTGCATTAAGAAGCAAACTGGTACAATCTTGAAGTTTGAACCATAAAGATATTGAAGAAATGGAAGTTGTACCTCAATGGAATGTTCAAAACGGTGAGCAGATTCATCAACATCAACTATGTGGGATTCATGCGCAATCTGGTTAGCGGTTTCACTGTCCACTTCCACATCACCTAATGGTGTGCGCCAAAAACCTTCATTCACTGTGGCCAAAGCGCTACCGTAACCAGTGTGATTTGGACCAAAAATAACTGAAATATCCGGTTTACCATCCAAAGCAAGCTCATAATAGGCATGTGCAGCAACAGGACCAGAAAACATGTAGCCTGCATGTGGACAAACTAAACCTATAACATTCCTAGAACCAACTTTAACGATTTCTGGAATTTTTCCTGGTCCAAGTTCATGAAGAAAACAATCTTCTATTTGTCTTTTCAGCGCGTTCGCTGTTCCTTCATAGAAGGTTCCGGCTTGTGCAGCACGCCGAACATTCGCCATTCTTTTTAGGTTTCCCCCTCTTCTTTTGTGATCTTAGCTTCGAAATCCTCAATGGTTAAGGATAAATCTTTGTCTTGTGGCAGTTCACCTCTTTCTCGCAACACTTGCCTTGCCAAAAGCCAATAAATGACAGCTAAAGCTCTTCTGCCCTTGTTATTGGTAGGAATAACTAAGTCTACTCCAGAAAATTCATTGTCAGTGCTGCATAAAGCTATTACGGGTATGCCTACAGCAGATGCTTCTTTCACAGCCTGAAAATCTGCTCTCGGATCAGACACAATTATTACTTCTGGTTCAATGCGATTTGGGTATAACGGATTTGAAAGAAGTCCTGGAATGAAACGTCCAATAATAGGACTTGCGCCTGTTACTTCACAGAATTTTTTCACCGGCTCCTGCGCGTAAAGTCTGGCTGCGGCGGAAGCAATTTTTGTGGGTTCAAATTTTGCTAGAAACTTGGCAACAACTTTTATGCGGTCATCTGTCTTCTTAACGTCTAAGACAAATAATCCATCTGGTCTAACTCGGTATATGAACTGCTCCATGTCCTTTGTTTTCATTCTTGTTCCAATATGTATACCTGCAGATAGGAGCGTATCTTGCGGCAATAAAAGTTCTTCACCTACAGGTACTTCAGCTTCTTCAGATTTTCCTTCTTCTCTAGCTTCTTTAATTTCTTCATCAGACAAACATTCATCCCTCTTAAAGGATTTTAAGTCCCGCCATTTTTGCTCTATCCCCTAAAAATTCCTCTATCCGTATCAATTCATTTATCTTTGCAATTCGCGTCCCTTCAACAACACCTGTTTTTATTATTGGACATTGAAAGGCAACAGCCAAATGGGCTATGTGCCAATCACATGTGTCGCCTGAACGATGAGACACCACAGGTGTGTAGCCGTATCTTTTTGCCAATTCAACCGTCTCCCATGCATCCATAAGTGTGCCAACTTGGTTCACTTTAATTATCACCGCGTTAGCTGAACGCATCTTTATTCCACGACTTAACCTTTCACTGTTCGTAACAAAAAGATCGTCGCCGCAAATCAAGCAATCTTTAGCCTTTTTTGTTAGCTCAGCAAAACCTTCGAAATCCTCTTCATGTAAAGGGTCTTCAACATAGACAATGTTGTATTTGCTGATAAGTTCTGAAATGAATTCTAATTGTTCGCCTGAATCTCTTTTTTTCTTTTCTCTCTGGTAAACATACGCCTCTTCTTTTTGATTCCAAAGAGAAGATGCGGCTACGTCAATGCCCAAACAGCATTCAAAACCCATCTGTTGACCTACCTCTTCACATACCTTAGCCAAAATTTCAAGAGCTTCTGTATTTCCAATATTTGCAATCCAAGCTCCCTCTTCGCTTCTTCCACCGCCGAAAAGTTTATCCTTCTTTTTCAGAACAGCACCAACTCTTTTATGAATCTGAACATTTGCCGTAGCTGATTCTAAAAAGGATTCCACTTTATAGGGAAGAGTTAAAAACTCTTGAATATCAGGAGCTTTTCCATGCGAATGCTTTCCACCGCTTATTATGTTCCCAAGAGGATATGGAAGGCTACAGGCAAAATGCCCTCCAAGATATTGGAAAAGGAGTTGCCCAAAAGAATTTGCAGCTGCTTCTGCATTAGCCAAGGAAATAGCGAAGGCTGTGTTTCCGCCTATAACTCTGAAATCCTTTGAACCATCAATTTCGTGTAGTGTTCTATCGATCTCTTCTTGGAAATCAGCGTTTAATCCAACAATTTCTGGGGCTACAAGCTCTTCAACTTTTCTCAACGCTTGGTCTACGCCGCCCTGCGGATAATAGATGATTTCGGCTTTTCCGCGACTTTCCCCAGCAGGTGCAGAAGCTCTTCCGAAACCTGAGTTTGTTATTACGTCAACTTCTATTGTTTCTTCTCCACGTGTGTTGAAAACTTTTCTGGCGATTATATCTTCAATAACTGTTGACATTTTTTTCTCCTTTTTATTTCTCATAATAGCTTCTTGCTTCTCTTCTTTTTTCAGCCTCTTCGTAAAAGCGCAGAACTTCGTCAATGATTTCTACATGCGATAATAACATGCGTCTACAACAATATCGCTTAATTCCTAAGCTGTCCAGGACTTCGCCCGCCTTCTCCCCAGCCTTGATTCTCAAGGCAAATTCTTCCCATATATCACCAACCAATTTGCCACAAGTAAAACACCTTACTGGTATGATCATTCAGTTCAGCCTCCCTATCTATAGCTTTTTTGATCTCTAGCCCGAGCCCCGGGTCCTCCAAATTTTTTAGGTTCCTTTTTTCTGGAATCTCCTACAATCATTGTTCTGTCATATGTGGCAAAAAGAGTGCGTAAATGGGCGCTCTTGGTCCATTTTAATAAAGCGTTGGCAATAGCCATTCTTGCTGCTTCTGCTTGTCCCATGTAGCCTCCTCTTGAGGCTTTTATGTCAATGTCTAACTGTTTCCAAACTTCATCACCAGCTTGTAAAAGTGGTTCCATGATTTTTTCGCGGGCGATTTCAGGTTCGAAAATTTCAATGGGAATTCTGTTTATACGTATCCTTCCAATTCCAGGTTTAGCAACAGCCCTAGCTATGGCAGTTTTCCTTTTTCCACTGACAACTAAAACTTTTTTAGCTGGCATTATTATTCACCAGGATTCCACCCTAATTCTTTTGCAAATTCTCCTACTGTAAAGTAGGGGCACACCAACTTTCCCGCTTGAACATTCTGTAAAGTTTCCATTCTTTGGTCTTTTAGCTCATTTGGTATTCCAATGAACACTTTAAGCCGTTTGTATGCTTGCTTGCCCTTTGGTTGTTTATATGGAAGCATGCCTTTTACTACACTTCTTACAATTCTGTCGGGTCTTCGATAGTGAAATGGTCCTCTTCTTGGATATCCTACTTCTAAAAATTTTTTGGCTTCCATTACTCGGCTTTTTCTTTTTCCGGAAATCACGGCTTTTTCTGCATTTACAATTATTATTTCTTCGCCAGTCAATATTCGTTTAGCAATTATGCTTGCCATCCTGCCTATGATAAGCCCGTCCGCATTTATTATAGTGACTGATTTGTTTGCTATTTTCACTTTATCACCCAATTATCTTGACGTTTGAGCCGTTTGGCTTTTTCTTGATTAAATCAAAGAATGATAAACATTTGCCTTTTGCAGCAGTTATCTTCTTCTCTGCTTTTTCAGAGAAGGCAAACGCAGCCACGGTTATTGGATGTCTTATTTCACCAGCACCTAATACTTTGCCTGGAACTGCTACTATCTCGTTTTTTTGAGTATATCTATTTAGGCGGCTTATGTTAACAGCTACTCGTTTTCTTCTGGATTTAGCTAAACGCTCAGCAATGTCAGGCCAAATATTTGCCTTATTTTCCCTGCCTTGCTTCTTTAAAAAACGAACAAGCTCTATCAGTTCTGGGTTTGTCCTCTTAACGTTCTTCATTCTTTTTCACCTTGACCAAGCTTTTGAATTCTTTCAACTCTTCATCCAAGATTTTAATGGATTCTGAAAGTATCCTCTCAGGAAGAAGCGCGCCAGTAGATTCAAGATTAAATATAAAAGTGTTTGCTTCCTTGCCAATTTCTATCGCTTTAGGATTCTGCGGGCAAGCGTCAATGCAGTCTTGGCAGAGAGTGCAAGCCATCAAATTCAGAACTTTTATCTTGTTGTCTGTTCTTGTCAAAACTTTTCTGGGGCAGATTTCTACGCATTTTCCACATGCATCACAATTTTTAGAAATCTCTATTTTTGGCATATATTTGTATGTACACATTGACACAGGCTGCCATTTTGCATGTTTCTTTCCCTTTCCAAGCCTTGCATAAGCTTCAAGCCTCAGTCTCTGCTCTTTCGCCAATTTTATTATTGGAATCTTGTCGCTAACGGGAACAATATCAGGGTTCTCTGACTCCAATTCACTTGAATGAACAGTTCTTGTTCCTTCTTTAGATTCCACATCCAGCGTAAGTGTAACCCTGCAAAGATTACAGCCAAGCTCGCTTTTACAGGAGCATTTTTCAGGTAAATTATAACTATCCAAATCGGTTTTAAGAGGAATAAGCCCGAGCCTATGGGCAATAATTTCGTCCTGCAATATAGAAGAATTCTCTATTATCACAACTTCATCAATAGCCATACATGGAACTTCAGCAATCGCTATTCTTCTTAAAGCGTTCATAAAAGGAACATCTACTCCTTCAACGAGTAAGCGCATGTTTTTATCATCTTTTTCAAGCACTTCGATTTTCACTTATTTAGACACTCCATGATAGTGTATAATAACGACTGTGCCGTTCAATAGAATACTAGTGCATTATTTCAATTTTTCTGTTAACAAGATAAGAACATGTCTTTTCTAGACTCTTCTTCCCCTTCTGCCACCAGGTCTTCGAGTGCCATCGTGAGGAATTGGTGTAACCTCTTCAATTCGCCCTATTAGGAAACCTGCTCTAGCCAAGGCTCTTATAGCTGCTTGAGCACCCGGACCAGGAGTTCTTGGTCCAGAACCTCCGGGGGCTCTGACTTTAATGTGTATGGCGGTTATTCCTTTGTCTTTGGCTATGTCTGCAGCTGCCGTTGCTGACCGCATGGCAGCGTATGGTGAGGATTCCATCCTATCTGCTTTTACAAACATTCCACCTGAGGTTCGGGCTATGGTTTCTGCGCCTGAAATGTCTGTTATATGAATCATTGTGTTGTTATAGGAACTGTAAATGTGGACAACAGCCCATTTTTCAGTTTTTTTGCTTGCGCTACTCATGATTCTTCCTCTGTTCGTGCTTTTCTTGATTCAGTTTTTGATGTGGCCACGACTGTTATTGTTTGGCGTAGGGGATGACTTGCATTTGTAAGTGGGCTTTTTGGTGTGTATGCTATCTGGTTTTCCTCTTCCCTTGTTACAATATAGCTTGGCACCGTGATCCTTTGATTTCCTATCGTTATATGTCCATGAGTTATTAGTTGTCGTGCTTGATGGACCGTTTTAGCTAAGCCTTTACGGAAAACAATTGTTTGGAGTCTGCGCTCGAGAATATCTTCTATTGTTAGATCCAAGACATCATCCAACACCGCTGTTTCAGCGAGAAAACCGAGTTTCTTCAAGCGTGCTAGAATTTCTCCCTCCATTTTTTTGCGTTCTTCAGGCAATTTACCTATAAGTGAACGGGCTATCCCTCTAAACTTTGACAACATTGTTTCATGACGCCATAATTCATGTTTGTTTCGCAAACCATACAAACCTAAAAGTTTGAGTTCTTCTTTGAGAGAATCACCCCGCCATGGAAAACGTGGAGTTGCATACTTTTTTCTCTGCTTTTTTGGATCACCCATAACTACTTACCCTCTGCAGCTGCTGGTCTGGTGATTGCTTTCTTTTTGACTCCTAAGGCTTTTCCGAATCTTCCAGTGGTTTTAGTTCTTTGTCCTCGCACTTTTAGTCCGTAAGCATGTCTATAGCCTCGCCATGATTTTATTTCTTTCATTTGTTCAATATCCATCTTTGTTCTTAAAACAAGGTCTGCACTAATTAAGTGTTTGTCCTTGCCTGTTTCCACATCTTTTCTTTTGTTTAGAATCCAACTTGGAATTCCATGTTTCATTGGATCTTTGATTATTTCTTCTATTTTTTTAACATCTGTTTCTGTAAAGAAACCTGCACGGATATCTGGGTGAACCCCAGCTTTTTTTAATATTGCATTTGCAAAGCTCAGACTTATTCCTTTAATTTTTTTCAAGGCATATGGGGCTTTCAGAGTGCCATCTATATCTGCGTCTATTATTCGAAGTATGTGGCGAAATTCTTCTGACATTGGCTGCCATCCATTTTTGAACTAGGCTAACTACGAAATAAATCATATTTTATTTAAACCTTACTAACTAGAACCCCTGCAAAGAGGCAGTTAGTAAGTTAAACTAACAGGAATGGAAAGATTTTTTATTTCACCTAAGAACTTGATCTTGAGCCCTTGACATAGTGTAGAAATAGGGGACAAATCTTTCTGTTAACAATTGTTATAAATAAAATTATTAGTACAAGATGTAAACCGGATAGGCTGGTTAAGTTGATGCATAAAAAAACTGTCATAGTCATTTCCTCAGTCATCATCGTGGTGATAGTACTTGCATATATTATTATGAACGTTGCTTCAATGCCAACACTATATGTGGATCCAACAACGATTAATAGGGAGATAGGTGAAGACTTTTTAATTACTATATCTGTTTCGAATGTTGCTGATTTATATGCTTGGCAATTCAAACTAAGTTGGAATTCTGCAATTTTGGATTTTTTAAGTATAGCAGAAGGGCCATTCTTGCAGAGCAGCGGTAACACCACGTTTGATCCTAGAACTGAGAATAGCACGCAAGGATACATATTCGTAGTTTGCAGACTTGTAGGTGAAACCTCAGGAGTGAGCGGGAACGGAATATTAGCTGCGATAAGTTTCCATGTTAAGGCAGGTGGAAATTGCAATTTGGATTTGTCAGAAACCATGCTGGTTAATTCAGGTGAACAACAAATTGGGCATAGAACTGTTGGTGGTCGTTTCGGCACATGAAATTCTTCACCAACTCCAAAAACACATTCAAGCCTTATTTTATTTATGCAATGGGGCAAGTTAGTTTCTATGGGTAGCTTGTGAAAATAGAAATACGTTTCTGTCTTTAACTTATATTCTATTGTAATAAGTCATAAATCGTAATATAGGTTAAATCTTTTAAAGGAATTCAACTATAATCAGAAAGCAAAAATCATGAGTTGATACAATATGGTGAAAGAGAAAAGTGGAGAAGAGGAGAAGATTAAACATATATTAACAAACCCTAAACTGGCTGCCATAAAAGCAATGCTTGAAAAAGACCATGCAATAGACTGCATTTTCTTGCTCTACATAAATCGTGGCAAATGGAAAGAAGCAAAGGAGTTTATGCGTGAGAATGGTTTAACCCTCAGCGATGGCACCTTCAGAGCTAGAATGATTGAAATTGAGGATTTGGGCTTGGCGAAAGGTGAACGCATAGACCCTTTAAAGAAATACTATGTCAGAACAGAACTTGGCGAAAAAATAGCGAAAATGCTATTAGAATTTTTCGATAAACTGAACATTTAGGCTTAAAGGCGTATTGTGCGCTTACTGTTGTACACATTCTTTTTTGATGTTTCTTAAACGTTAGATTAGCAGTTTATTTCTTGTTTTTTGTAGTTTTGTTTTACAAATGATTAATATGGTGTATTAAGTCGTAAGATTTAAATTCCCATTTTCCTCTAACATACACAATAACCCGAAGGAGGGATAAAAAGAAAAATGAAAATGTTGAAGAGCAAGAAAGCCCTAAGCCCCGTAGTTGCTTCAATCATACTCATCGCAGTAACAGTCGCAGTCAGCATCGCTGTAGCCGCATGGATGGGAGCCCTAACATTCACATTCACAAATACAGAACAAATAACATTCACAGCATACCAATGGGGTTCACCTGGAGATACCGTGCCGTACATATTGATAACAGTCAAGAATACTGGTGCAGCAGACTTGTCTATAGCTGAAATACGCATAGATGGCGTGACAGCGTCTGGAGTAACACCCTCATTAGCCAATCCATATCCACTAGCGAAAGGCGCCACTGTCCAATTCAACATAACCAAGACTGGTGGATTTACTCGCGGAACGCAGTATAGTTTCATGGTGATCACAGCGAAGGGCAACCAGTTCGGTCCATACACGCAAACAGCACCATAACAAAATCTCACATAGTTTGAGATTGGGGGTAGGGTAGGTAAATCTATCTATTTCCTCTATTGTTTCCTCTTTGGAGGTATCTGAAAAATGGTAGTACAAATAAAAGAATACGCATCAGCAGAAGAAATAGCTGAAACTCTTGAAAAGGAAATATCTGATACAAAAAGCACTTTAGGCGAGTACCTGCGCCGACTTGATGACATTAGAACCTTGGCTGAAAAATCCAAAAAAATACGCGAGGTTGTCTTAAAACTAGCAGGCAAGAAAGCAGCAACCGAAAGCCTAGGTGAAATCACCATAGGCAACCTAAGCATAATCCTAGATGCCAACCCATTCCACGAACTAACGGCAATAGAAGAAGTTGTCCGTAGTCATCAAGAAAGACTTTTAATTTTGCAAAAGGCTCGAGAAGCACTGAAATGGCTAGATCAGCTTGGAGACACTGAAGGTCTAAAGTATCTTGTCGTCGAAAAAGACGATGTCCCAGAGCGCATCCTCTTCAAAATCTCCTAAAAACAACAATATGGAAGTGAAAATTATGGATAATGAAGTCTATTCCTTTGCACTAAAAAATGTCTTACACGAAATTCGAAACGTATGCCCAGACATAACCAATACTTTCATGTTCAAAGAAAACGGCGAAATAATAATTGGAGATGAAAATACGCCTGAAAAAACTATGGTTAAAGTAGTAGACGCTTTCGATGGTCTATTTGAGAAAGCTGACGCAATAGGCAATGTTGATTCTATAACGGTTGAGGGCAATAATGGCAGAGTTAATGTTTCCTGCCTAAATGACCTCTACTTTGTCACAGTTACTTCGAAAAAAGCAGACCTAAACTATGTGAACACCGTAACTCGTGTCATAGTTCCAACAGTTCTGCGGTTACTGGAGAAAATCTGCCCTGCCCCCCTCAAAAACAATCTAACATTACCAGAGACAACACCTAAACCTAGAATTGAATTGTCTAGGGAAACTGAAGAGCCCGAGCCTATGACAGAAATTGAAGAGCCTAAAGAAAAAGAACTAGAAATTAAGCATGAATCATTGCTTTCCGAGCTTCCAGTGAACCAGCTTATAGTAGAAAATCTGGGTGGTTTGCTTGTTCCTTCCGACACTGTTCGCATAGACAATGCTATTTTGACACAGTGGGAAGAGCAATATGATGGAAAGAAAATTGAAGAAGTCGAGATAGAAACGTTCGATGGAAAATCGATACGCTGTAAGGTGAAACCCATAAAAGATTCAAAATATGAAGGAAAAGGCATTGTGCAGATGCCTGAAAAGATTCAGCTAACTCTTGAAATCAAGAAGGGTGAGCTTGTAAGGGCTAAACCAGTAATTGAGTGATGGAGGCTATGAAAAATGGTTAGGAAAAAAAAGAGTTCACAAGAAGTTACAGCGTTAACAGAGCCCATAGTAGCTGAGGAGGCAACACTTGTGAACGATTTACGGACAAATCTCGATGAAATTAAAACATGGAATGGTGTCGTAGGCTACATCCTAAGAAATTCTACTTCAGCAACAATAGACCTCAAAGACCCGACAAAAATAATTGACTATGCCATTCTTTCCTCTTCAGCCCTTGACGCAAGCGAAGAGCTTTCCAAGCTTTTCAATTTAGGCAACATCAAGGACATCATTGTTGAAGGGAAAGACATTAAAATGCTTTCTCTAACGATTGAAGAAAACAGGATAAGCGTTTTTCTAGAGAAAGATGTTGACCAAGAAAAGATTTTAAGAAAACTGCTAGTTTAGTGCAAACTCAACTTCTATTATTTTCGCTTTTCTTTCACATTTTTTGTAAGTGATTCATTTTCAGAATTGTTTAAATTAGTGTTTTTTCTATTAGTATTTTTGGGGAGAAAGGAGACTTTAAACAACATTCCAAGACTGAGCTGATAGACTTGCCAATCACAAGAAAGAAAAGAGTCAGCAATAACCATCGTGGACGATTAGACCTTATCGCAGATATTTTGGAGTCATCTCAAGGCGGTGTAAAGAAAACTTGTCTAATGTATCGCTGTAATTTGAGTTTTAAGCAGCTCAAACATTACTTGGATTTTCTGCTCAAAAAAGAACTTCTATGTATGGTTGCTTACGATGTTAATGCTAACTATGGCTTGTTCGAGACTACTGAGAAAGGCAAGGAGTTTTTAAAAACATATAATTGTTTAAAATCTCTTGTGCGATAGCACATAATCTTTTTTCTTTTTTAGAATTTTTCTACACTTTAAAAACATGAAATTTTAGGCACATCCGCCGAAAGTTCATGTAAAAATTCTCGATTCCTTCGTTTGTCTTCTTCACGCTTTTATCCGTTAAGTGAATAACGCTAACTGCTTAGTCAATATTAACTCCCTTAACTGTTCCAGAAAAATTGTCAATCTTGGTTATAAATTGCAATCGTAAAGCCTTTTTCAAGATGTTATTCTATTTTTACGGTTATCATAATTATTCCTAATACTAATAATACAAGGCTTAGAAACCCAAAAAATCCCAAAAATCCTCCTAAGGCATTGGCACTTGTTAACGTAAAATACATGGCTAAGACGCCAATTATTAGAAGTAGGAAACCGAAGAACCTTTCAGCTATTTCTATTCCGAAGCTACCTTCTTCACTCATATCTAGCCCTTCACTTTTTCAATGCGTTTTACATCATAAAACATGAACAGTTATTTTAAATTTCCCCCAATTTACTTTGTCTCTTCAAGCTTTTCTGGTAAATATTCGTCCACGATGTATGTTAAGCCATATCTGCTGAATGCTTCTTGCTCTGCCTTTTTCTTAATCTTCATGAACGTTTTAATTTCTCTTTGCCACAGTGGGTCTTTGTAACGGGGGTCTCTCTGCAACTCGTAAAGCCTCTTTACATCAACATCATCTAACGGGTCGGCAGGTAGTTTATAATTGACTATGTCAGTTGCCCACACTCCACTCCATTTCGCGTCTGGCGTGTTTAACTCTCTTAAATGCGCAGCATTTGCGGAACCAGAAATTATCACCATGGCAATGTGCATCCCCCAAGGGTCACCATCCGTGAAAATATAAACGGGAAGGTTAAGCTCGCTGTTTAAGCGTCTAATGAAATGTCTTGTAGCCCTTGGTGCTTGTCCAGCAGTCAAAACAAGCAAGGCATTAAACTTCTTATGCACATTTTCCTCAATAAAACGCGTGAACAAACCGCCTTTCTCTATGGCTATGACTTTGTCAGCGGTGGTTTTAACAAACTCGGAAGAAGTCAAAGCTGGTCCAATCAAAACGCCGTCGGGATGCGATGTCAAATTTAAGGTTCTTCCCTCATAGCCTGGCACAGTATACTCTATAGTGAGGTCACCAAAAACAGCTGAACGTTCCTCTGGAAAGATGTTAAAGTCTTCTCTTGAGAATCCTAAAACTGTTTCTAAATCTGTTATTATATTGTTTGATTCTTGTTGGTCTGTGAATGTCATTTCATATGCTTGTGCAGAATAATATACGTCTCTTAAAGTTGATGTTTTCCTTTGCGAAGCCAACTCGTGGGAAAAGAACGCAGCCCAAATAAGCTGTGTGAAAGGTTTGAGATGTCGGATGTTGCGTGCGCTTCTGCGAACTCGTCTATCACCTAAGATAAACTGTCTAAATTGTGGGTCATAATGGATGTTTTCTATAGACCTGCTGGGCATCTCTATTGATGGGAAACGCCCACTATCAATTTGCTCATATGTTTTTATTCCAAAATTTTCCAAGTTGGCTAAAACTTCTTTTTTTCTTTCCATCATGCTACTCTTATATTTCTTCTGCCCCAAATTTCCTCACACTCTTTAAGAGTTTTTCTATATCTGGAAGCTTTTCCTTACCAGCCAGTTTTGTTGAAAACTGCGCTATTTTCGGCAAATACTTAGTGAAAACTCCAAGGCGTTTTCTTTCTCTATCTACGTGTTCTCTTCTAGTTAGGAAATGCTGAAGTTGGCGGGCAACTTCTCGTATTCCATTCGCTATTTCTCTTCTAACTTCTGGTCTGTCGGCAATAAATTCTTTTCCAACACTTTTGTATGGAACCTTCGTGCTGCAAATATGCACCAAAATAGCGATTGGCATGTCAGGTGTAATCTTGTACCTTCGCAAATTCATCGAATTTATAACTCTCACTGAAACATCGCTTGCTTCATCATAAAGTAATGGGATTCTATTAGCAAAACGATAAATCAGAAAACTTCCTTTTTTGGGGATTTCTCCTCCATAAGCGATTCCCATTTCAATGATGAATGGATGACCAGCATAAGTTGCCGGCTTACGTTGATGAACAGCCACAAACTCGGGCTTCAACTCCTTTAACATCCCAGCCTTTAACAGTTCCTCGCCTAAAGGCGATAAACAACTTGCGTCTGGAGGCAAGAAATCCTTAAACTTTTTAAGCATATGCATTAACCTAACAATTTCCTCATGAGATAGTTTCTTCGGATTTTTCGACGGACTTATGTTACTAAACTCCAGAAACTTTTTGGCGGTTGTCTCCCCAACCCTATGAAAGTGAGTTCTCAAAAAATCAAGCATATTCTTATGTGACGTTATCTGTATAAGACGTTGAAGAAGTTCCACATCTACACCATAAGGATGCGGTTTAGTTTCCTTTGGCGGTTCAGGCATTTCCCTAGTAATTCTCGTGAATTTATACAATCTGCCTTTAGGGTCGACGAAAGTCAAATTGGCATAAGGGTTCATCATAGCCGTCTGTTTAAGATACTCTAAAATTTTGGGCATAGCCCTAAGATAGTCGCCTTCAAGACAAAATTCAACTACTGTTCCACACCATTGTTCCTTGTTCAAAAGGACTTTCCTATCAAGAATTATCGGTCGATTTCTCTGAATGTCAATCATAAGCTTATACATGTAAACTTTTACTATGCCTGTACTCGAAATGATAGTGGCTGGTTGATGCGTCGTAATCTGCCCATATAGAATTGCCATTTTTCCGCCTAAACCGAATGTGCCTCTCTGCTGTTTCAGCTTGTATTTAGAACCAAAAAGCACTTGACCAAAAGCAGATGGTATGTGCCTCGGTTGGATTCCTATGCCATTATCTTCGACCCTTAATTTGTAAATTTGGGTTTCTTTACTGGCTTCCCCTTCATATGAAAGTCTTATGTATATGTCTGGTGGTATTTTGTGGCTTTCAGCAGCGTCTAGCGAATTTTCCACAAGTTCCCTTACTGCTGCAAAAATGGCTCTAGATGGGTTTGTAAAACCAGCTATGTCTCTATTTCTGTAAAAAAAATCTGAAGCGCTTATTTCTTCGAATGTTGTTTGAGTCACCTTAAGCTTCCACCAGCATTCTTACTCGATAATGCGTCTCTTTTACGCTATACTCTGCTCGTTCTTTAATTTAACTACACTTTTCGGCGAAAATTATTCATTTTCTAAAGGGAAAGGGCAACAATTCATCAAGAGCCTTTACCTTAACTGTTTCAAACAAGATTCTGCCCTTTTCTGCTTTTGCCATAACAATTTTAATTTTGGAATTTTTCGCAAAATCATTAATGTATTGTAAGCATGCCCCACAAGGTTTAGGCTCGTTATGGCTACTAGTATCCATTATTATGGCGATTTTCTCAATTTTCTGGTTACCGTGCAAAATTGCATGATTAATTGCACTTCTCTCAGCACAGATTCCTAAACCAGAGACCCAGCTTTCAATATTGCATCCTTCATAAACGTGTCCATCAGTTGCAAGAACTGCAGAACCAACTTTAAAACCCCAAAGCACGTAAGCCTTATCCATAGCCTTCAAAGCAGCATTCAGCAACTTCTTTTCAGAATCGCCAACCTTAACCATTAACGCTTCATACCAGCCTTTTATTACGCTGAACGGACGTAATAATATTCTCCTATTTGCTTTTGAAACTTGTCTAATCTAGAGTTTTCCTTATTAACGCGAGGCCTTTTAGTAAGTGGGTCCCTTCGAAAAGTAACATCCATCTGCTTCAGAAAAGTGTTCATTCCATCCCTCAAAGTTGTAGGCTTGTTCGCAAAGCCCTTTACTCCAGGTTCTCCTGTGAAAACCATGAGGCGGTCAGCTAAAAAGTCTTGGGCAACAACATCATGTTCGACAACAAAGGCTGTTACATTATGAGCCTCAATTACTCTTCGAACAATCCGTGCCATATTCAGTCTTTCCTCAACATCCAAGTAGGCGCTTGGTTCGTCAATCAAGTATAGTTCAGCCTTTTGAGATAGGCAAGCTACAATTGCGACTTTTTGCAGTTCACCACCGCTAAGTTCCGTTACATTTCTGTCCAGAAGCGAATCTACTCCTAAAGGTTGAAGAATTTCTGTTTTATACCAACTTGAAGAAAAATTCTCTTTTGCAACACTTATTAAAAGCTCTTGAACAGTTCCTGAATATTCTGCTGAAATATACTGCGGCTTATAGCTTACTTTCAATTCATCAAACTTTTCTTTGCTGTCAGCCTTCTCAATCCCAGCTAAAATCTTTATAAAAGTTGTTTTGCCTATGCCGTTCGGTCCTAAAATCCCGATGATTTCTCCACGCTTTATTTCTCCCTCGTTGGCAACAAGTTTAAAACCTTCATACGTTTTCTCTGTTTTTCCCCACTTTAGCAGTGTTTCGCCAACACCAAAGCTAACTGTTGGCGGTTTCTCATGAAATATTATTGCCTCTTTTCTGAACCTAACATTCTCATCAGGAATGTAACCTTGCAAATAGATATTTATGCCTGTTCTGACGCTGTGAACGTTGGAGACTATGCCATAAACACCTGGCTCTCCATAAAGAATGCAGATCTGGTCAGACAAATAATCTATTATCGCGAGGTCATGTTCTGATACAACTACTGTTTTTCCATCATTTTTTAGACTTCTTATGGCTTTGGCAACTTCTAGTCTTTGCTTTACATCTAAGTAGCTTGAAGGTTCATCGAAAAGATATACATCAGCCTCACGACATATTACAGCAGCAACTGCTACACGTTGCAATTCGCCTCCGCTCAAAACTTCAAGTGGGCGATTCCAAAGTTGTTCAAGCTCGAGTTGTTCAGCCAATTTATCCAAGTTTTTCCTTTCATTCACTCTTTCTAACAATTGTCCAACATTTCCTGAAACAACCTTTGGAATCTTGTCTACGTATTGAGGCTTATGTGAAACCCCAAGTTTTTCTTCACTAATCTTTTGGAAATAGTCTTGAAGTGTTGAGCCTCTAAAATGTCTCAATATTTCGTCCCAACCAGGAGGCTTTTCATAGTTCCCAAGATTCAGCCTAATCTCACCAGAGAGTATTCTAAGCGTCGTTGTTTTTCCTACCCCATTTTGTCCAAGTAACCCTAAAACCATGCCAGAAGAAGGTATTGGAAGCCTAAAGAGCTTGAACGTGTTTTCTCCAAAGCGATGGCTGCAATCTTTCTCCAACTCGTCTGGAAGATTAATTATCGATATAGCTTTAAATGGACACTTTTTAATACATATTCCACATCCCGTGCAAAGTGATTCTACAATAACAGCCTTATCGTTTTCAAATCGTATGGCTTCTATGTGGCTTCGCACGATTGGGCAAAATCGATGACATAATCTACCACAACGTTTTGGTTTGCACTTATCTACATCAAGCACTGCAACTCTTGTCATGAACAACCCATTTAATGAATGGTCATTTCCAGTAGGTTATAAATATGTGGTTTAAAAAAATACAAAAATATCGCTTAAAACGTTATGGTAAAAAAATCGCAAAAAAATACATGCGGTTATTGAATTTTTACCATTCCTCTTCTTCCCATTCCTCTTCCTCTTCTTCTTCCCATTCCTCTTCTTCCTCGCGCATCTTTTTTCACCTCCTAACCAGTTTTAGTGCTTAATGAAAGCAACCATGCATTGCTTTAAACATTTTTATTCGTCAGTTGTCGAGAAAGAAAAACGAAACGAATATTTACCAGCCTATTTTTTGATGCTTTATTTCACAATTCTCGCAGTCAAAGAAGCTACAGGTTCCTGCATTTCTGACGTAAAATAAGCCCAACACATATTAGGAGAATTGTGTGCCGCACCAATTCCGCCAGAGAGGTCGACAGCGATTAACCCCATATGATTATATATTGTTGATATTCTTGTATTGACAAGCTTTATCCCTTGTTCAACAGCTTCTTGAGCTGTTTTTCCACCCTCAATAAAATTACAAACAGTTTTCGACAAAGCGAGCCTTATCGCTATTTCACCGACACCTGTTGCAGAGCATGCACCAGCTTGATTGTCTGCATATGTGCCACATCCAATTAACGGTGAATCTCCAATTCTTCCCGGAAGTTTTAATGGGAAACCGCCTGTAGAAGTCGCAGCGGCAACATTTCCATTTTTATCTAGCGCAACAGCACCAACAGTTTCAAGCTCAAATAGATTAGGACAAGCTTTAACTAACGCAGCTAGTCTTGGCAGCTCAAATTTTCCTTCAAGCAAGGCTTTTTTCTGATTTTCATAATACTTTAACCTAAGATCAGAAATTGGATTTCTCCTTTCAAGATTAAACATCCTAGCTAGTTTTTCTGCTCCTTCACCAACAACTAAAACATGATCTGTTTTTTCCATAACTATCCTTGCCAAACGAACCGGATTTCTGATGTCCTTTAAAAGACCCGCAGCACCAGCTTGCAATGTTTTTCCATCCATAATTGCAGCTTCCATCTCCACATCTTTTTCTATGTTTAAACTTGAACCGTACCCAGCATTGAAGGCACCATCATCTTCCATGACTGCAACAGCTTCTAAAACAGCATCTACAGCACTTCCTCCTTTGGTTAAAATTTCCAAACCTGTTTTTGCAGCTTTTTTGACCCCCTCTAAACCTGCTTGGCTACGTTCAGGATGCCAAGTTCCTGCTCCACCATGGACGACTATTACTGGTTTTCGTTTGTTAGTCAAATGCATCCACTCCTTTATGGAGAAATTACTAAGCTTGTTTGACGCAAATTTAAGTTTAATGTTTTATAGAAATCAAAATGGATAAATCTTTGCAATGGTACATTAATAGTGGGATGATGTGAGGCGACGGCTTAGAGCCACAAGCTGTGAAAAAGCCAAAAATTACACTGACCCGAGAAAAATTTTAAACATTAAATTTAACTAAACAAACAATAAAATTAGTGTACATCATAGAAGGAGCGATTATGCTTAGAGATTTTAATCTTTTAGCCACAACCATGCGCGGTATGGAGAATAATGCGTGCTCAGAGTTATGGTATCTGTTAGAAGAAACGGGTGATTCAGCACCGAACGTGGAAAAGACTGGCGTATCAGGTTTGATTGCAGCAAAAACTGCTCTTAATCCTTTTGAGGTTATAGATAAGCTTCGCAATATTCTACATGAACGACCCTATGAATTTCGTTATACTCTCAGGATAATCCCGATTGAAAAAGTTGTTCGCACAGATTTGGGTGAAATTCAACGTGTAGCCACAGAACTCAGCAAGAAAATAGGTGAGAAAGAAACTTTTCGTGTTACTGTTGAAAAACGCTTTACGAATACACCTACACAGGATATTGTTGAGACTGCTGCGGCAAATATTGAACGAGAAGTTAACCTAAAAAATCCTGATAAAATTCTTTTAATCGAAGTTGTCGGTGGATTAACTGGAATATCTATTATAAAGCCAGATGAAATCTTGGCTGTTATGAAGGAAAAAGTGTTATAGAGTCATCTTTGAGTCACTACTAACGCCATTCGTTCAATGACAAGTTTTATTAAGGCTTCTTCTAAGTCATCCTTCTTTATCACAATTTTAAGCTCTAAATTAGAAATTCTAAATTTTTCCTTAATCAGTTTTTCCTTTTCTTTTGTTAACCCGAGGACTGTTTCATCTAGCTGCATTTTGGCAATTGCAGAAATCTTTGATAGAGCCAATTTTACGCTTTCTGAATCGTTTCCTACTATTACTAACGCTATTTCTGAGATTTCGGGTTTAATTCCAAAGATTTTCATAGCCTTTCGAATTTGGCGTTGTGCAGAAGCATAAATCATTATTTCCATGGCGAGGCTTTTTGAAATATTTTCCCTGTTTTTAAAAGCTGTTAACGCATTTAAAACTGCGAAGTAAAGATGTTGCCATGTAGCCACAAATTTTGCGTCAAAAAATTGCACCTCCATGTCAGATTGCTTTTCTTTTTGCACTTCTCTTAGAAATTTTTCCACATCACTAATTTTCACATTCTTAAAGCCTGTTACTAGAGCATATTTTCTAAATCCCTCGATGTATTTCAGCAATTTTCTTCCTCAAGAATTTCCTTTAAGAACCTCTGAATAAGACCCGCAGATATCCCTGCTTCATTAAGCTGGGCGAGTTCTACTTTTACAGATTTTCTCTTTCTATTGCATTTTTTCAAAATCTTTTTTATAGTTTCCTTTATTTCCCATGGAAACACTATCCAGCGACTTGTTTCCTTCTCGTAATAATCTGGCTTAACAATGCTCCAAGGCTTGTAATAAATTGTGGCTATTTTGACTTCTGTTGCGCCATTTTCAATAATATGCTCCTTTACAAGTTTCAAACTTTTGCCGGTATCAGCAACTTCATCTACAACAAGCACTTTTTTACCAGCAACAGAAGTGGAAACTGGTTGTGTTAAAACAGCCTTCTCTTTTGTCTCAGCGACCCCTAAATAGAATTCAGCTTTCACGTTAGCAAGATTAGGATTATCCATTAAGTCAGATAATACTCGAGCAGGTGGCCATCCTCCACGAGAAACACCTACTATTATGTCTGGTTTAAACCCATCTTTCCTGATTTTGTTGGCTAAGTGTAGGAGCATGTTGTATATTTGATTCCATGTTGGAACTTCAAACTTGATCTCAGTGTTCACTGCTTTTCCTCTCTTTATTATGGAATCTTGTTGTAACTTTATAAGTTTAAAACGAAAAACAAGAGGTGTTGAATTTGACCTTATGTGCTCTTGTCAAATACATATAAATCTTGGTTTTGATAGTAAAAGTGAAAAAGCAAATTTATGCGCTAACAGGAAGAAGGGGAAATGAGAGAAATAATCGAATGCGTGCCTAACTTTAGCACCTCTAACTCAAAAGTAGTTGAGTTGATTCTTAAAGAGATAAAGACAACGAAGAACGCTTTTCTTTTGGACTTTACTTTTGACGATTACTATAATCGTCTGGTTGTCTCCTTTATTGGCAACAAGGAGTCAATAATTAATGCCGCGTTAAATTCTGCTTTTAAAGCTATAGAACTGATCGATATGAGAAAACATAAGGGTCAACATCCACGTATAGGCGCTGTTGATGTTGTTCCCTTCATTCCCATAAAAAACGCCTCAATAGATGATTGCATTAAGCTTGCAAGAAAATTTGGAAAAACTCTAGCAAAAAAATGTAATGTGCCCGTATATTTGTATGGTGACGCTGCCACAAAACCTGAACGCAAAGATCTAGATTGGATACGGGAAGGCGAGTATGAAAAGTTAGCTGAAATGATTATCAAGCCCGAACGCAAACCAGATTTCGGTCCAGCCAAACCGCATCCAATAGCAGGAGCAACTATCACTGGAGCACGTAGGGTCATGGCAGGTTTCAACGTGAATCTGAGCACTACTAACTTGGCGATTGCGAAGAAAATTGCGAAGGCTTTGCATTCTAAAAAAGGCGGTTTTTCAAACGTTAAGGCTATGGCTGCATTTATTCCAGATAAAAATATTACGCAGATAGGCATGAGTATAAGCGATTTTGAAAAGACACCGCTTTACCGTGTTTTTGAATTGTTAAAAGTGGAATGCGCTCGTTATAACGTGCAGATTGTGGGGTCCGAATTCTGTGGCATGGCTCCTCTAAGGGCTCTAATCGACGTAGTTGCGTTCTATTTAAAAATTGACAATTTAACTGAAAACCGCGTGTTAGAAATAGCGATACAAAATGCGATAGAAAAAGGCGGTATATTTGAGTAAAACTGGAAAAGGCAGAGCAAGAGAAAATGTTGACTTGCTAATTGTAAACGCTGATGAACTTGCAACACTGGTTGGTAGCACTCTAAAGCCTCGCACAGGGAAGCAAATGCGGGAGCTTGGAATAATACATAACTGCGGTCTCGCTATAAAAAATGGCAAGATAGTGGCTATTGAAAAAACAGCTGACATTACAAAGAAGTATAAGAGCGAGAATATTATTAACGCGAATGGAAAAACCGTCTTACCAGGTTTTGTTGACCCACACACACATCTTGTATTTGCTGGTTCACGAGAAGATGAGTTTCAGATGCGAACCGAAGGAGCATCTTACATGGAGATTCTTAGAACAGGTGGTGGAATATTAAAAACTGTTAAGGAAACGCGAAAGGCGAGTGTAGAGAAACTTGTGGATGGTGGACTTAAAATACTTGACGCCATGTTGGAGCATGGCACAACAACTGTTGAAGCCAAAAGTGGATATGGCTTAACAACAAAGGATGAGTCGAAAATTTTAGAGGTTATCAAGCGTCTGAATCAGCTACATTGTATTGATGTTATTCCAACTTTTATGGGTGCTCACGCAATTCCACCAGAATATAAAGGCAACACTCAGGGTTATGTTAACCTAGTTGCCGAGGAGATGATTCCAAAAGTGGCTGAGAAGAGACTCGCAAAATTCTGTGATGTGTTTTGCGAAAGAGGCATTTTTAGTTTGGAGCAGAGCAAGCGCATTTTGGTTGCTGGCAAGAATTATGGTTTAAAACCAAAGATTCATGCTGATGAAATGAGTATGATAGGTGGTGCAGAGCTTGCATCGGACATCGGAGCTGTTTCTGCTGAACATCTTCTTTTTTCTTCGCAAGAGAGCATTAAAGCCATGGCTACAAAGGGCGTGATTGCGGTTTTGCTTCCGGCAACCGCCTTCAGCTTGATGATGGGGCGATACGCTGACGCTAGGTTGATGATTGATTTAGGTGTTCCCATAGCGTTGGGTAGCGATTTAAACCCTAGCTGCTGGGTTGAGAATATGCAACTGATTATTGCATTTGCTTGTCATTTTATGAGATTAACACCTGCGGAAGCCATAACAGCTGCTACCATAAATGCTGCACATGCAATAGGGCAGGCAAGTGAAGTCGGCAGTTTAGAAATTGGGAAAAAAGCAGATGTTACAGTCTTAAATGTTCCGAACCACAAGTTTCTTGGTTACCGTTTTGGCATGAATCTTGTGGACAAGGTTATTAAGAATGGAAGATTGGTTGTGGACAGAGAAAAAGAAAGTGTAACTGTATTCTTACGCGAACCAGACTGAGAATGTTCTTTATATTTTTGTCTTCATTTGTCTTCTTGCAAACGTGAAAATTAGCCATATTATTATGCCGTAAATTACTCCGTTAAAAATCGCTGATAGCAAAGTTCTCACAGTGAATCCGCTCCACACTAGGGTTGATTCTATGCCCATAGCATCACTAATCATGTATCCCAAAGGTAATGCTGGATAAGCAAAAGTTATGGCTAGAAAGACTACGAAAGCTATTACGAATACTATTGCTCCTTCTCCTTTCATGTTTTTTTCTCCTTGATTACTCAGCCTTATGTTTGTTGCCTCTTAATAAATCTGGTGGAAAGGTAAAGAATTATAATGTGTTCCCTCATTCTGAGTTTATGGTGAAAACTCTTGAAAATTACAAAACCAATCAAATGCTTAACAGGGTCTGAATTGCATTGCAAGAATTGGCAAATCGAAGGAATTTTGCGCATGCTTTTTAACGTTGTTGACCCTGAAGTTGCTAAAAACCCTGAAAAACTCATTGTTTACGGCGGAACAGGCAAGGCTGCACGTGATTGGGGGTGTTTCGAACACATTGTGGAAACGTTAACGAATCTAGCATCAGATGAAACCATGCTCATTCAGAGTGGAAAGCCAGTAGCTGTCTTTAAAACACATGAATGGGCGCCCAGAACCCTAATCGTCAATGCTATGCTCGTGCCCCGATGGGCTACTTGGGATTACTTCTACGAGTTAGAGCAGAAAGGCTTAATCATGTTTGGGCAAATGACTGCAGGTTCATGGGCTTACATTGGCACACAAGGAATATTACAAGGCACCTATGAGACTTTGGCTGCGGTGGCAAAGGAACATTTTAACGGAACATTACGTGGACGACTTGTGTTGACTGCGGGCTTAGGCGAGATGGGTGGTGCTCAACCTTTAGCTGTGACTATGAATGATGGTGTTGCATTGGTTGTGGAGATAGATAAGCGTGCAATTGAACGCAGACTTATATACGGTTATTTGGAAACGTGGACAGACGACCTAGATGAAGCAGTGGATATGGCTTTGGAAGCCAAACAAGAAGGCATCCCCAAAAGCATTGGTTTATTAGGGAATGCTGCAGAAGTGCATCCAG